>Ga0214479_100297_pt1 | contig 31731 bp, 39 predicted proteins | sample M1_20Mar14CPVII9_5_FD_165054 | JGI IMG/M metagenome (GOLD analysis project Ga0214479, IMG submission 165054) | Marine eukaryotic communities from Monterey Bay, California, United States - M1_20Mar14CPVII9sort6BwellE14 | ecosystem: Environmental > Aquatic > Marine > Unclassified | place: USA...
CTGAGTGTATTTACAACACTTCATCCACAAAACGGAAAAGAGTGGGAGGCAATGAAGGCATCTGGTGATGATCCTCTCGCCCATCCATTATATCCTACCAAGGTTGTAGAGTTGCTCAAGTCGATTCATCCTCAAGAGTCAAGTGGTGGTGCGCATCAAGAACTTCGTAGTACAGAAAGTTTCTCTCCTCGTTCCAAGGGATCAAGACCTCTACCGATCGAGTCTGGTCGAGCCTTGGCTGTGACATATCTTGAATCAGCAATTGGTATTGCCACTGGACGTCCGTCGTCTCAAGATACTAGTTCAAGTTCGACATATCAACCCGAGTCTCGTGATATTGATGAAAGAAAGGCAGATATGCATGACGAGTTGAGCTATCTTCTTCTTGAGGGTGTGATATCAGAGCGTGGGGATCTCGATAAAGGAGAGGATTCAACTCTAGGATCAGTGTACAGGTTCAAGCTGAGAAGACTATTGAGCTGGCCCAACTCAAAAATCCGTGCTGAGAGGCTTCTAGGATCGTTGCCCTCTTCTTTCCTCCGTGAACATGCACTACTACTCGGGCGATTGGGACGTCATGAAGATGCGCTCAAGATATTATACTCACAGGAGAACAGTCTTGAATTAGCACTTGAATATTGTGATGTTCGACATGAACGGCGGCAAGCTCAGATTGAGGAAGCAAAAGCACGAGGTGATAGTGAATCTATGAAACGTCTGCAGCATGAATGTGCCTACATTCCTCTTGTTCGGGTTGCTTTGAGCTCGGATCCTGACTCAGACAGAGGAACTGCCGCGGCTATTCAAGTACTGGCACTTCGTCGTGATTCGATTGATAAGGCTGCAGCCTTGCGTCTTCTTCCCAAGAATTTGCCCATGTCGTCTTTGGTTCGGCCATTTTTAATTCCTGCGGTGGTCGAAGATCAGTCTCAAGTACGTCGATTGACAATGGCGTCATCGTTGTTGCGCTCTCGATATGTCAACCTCAAGCAGAAGCTTACTGAGGCACAACTCAAGAGTCAATCATCTATTCAAAGCGCACCTGCTCTACAAAAACTTAATCTTGGTGATCCTCTTCACTCATCCAAGTCGATCAGAGCCCGTCCAGTGCATTCTGCCTCTCAATACTACCCTGATGTGATGCTAACCAAGCACTTCTTTCACAGACATTTAGTTATCCAAGCCCAGGTAATGAACAATAGCTCATCTCGAGGTAACAACTCTGCAAGAACACTGGCCAATGTCGCATTTGTAGTTGCTGAATCGTCAGATGAGGCACTTGTACCGACAATGGAGCTTCCTCTCAAGACAATACCACCTGGAGCGACAGGGAGTGTATGGTGTGTCTTGGCAGCATCACCACAACGTCTTGATGGAGCTGCCTATCTAACGTGTGAGTTACGGTTCACAGTGCTTGAAGTCGATGCAGAAACAGGCACTCCTTTGGACTTTAACGAAGGATTAAATGCATCCACTGGATTTGGCCGAACATATGTTGAGGAATTGCAGGATATTGACATTCGTCATACAGAGTTTGGATGAAAGACTGTTGAATTGTAATTAATATAAAGAATCAATGTCTTAAAAAAGATAAAGTGTAGTATGTAACCACAGAAGATAACTAAAGTATTTCTTACTGCACCCACTAGTCGGCATAAGTCTAGAATATGCTGTCACACAAAAGGTTTCATCGGCCAATTCTCAGGCAAAGTTTGGCCATCAAGTGGGGGTATAACAGCATGCAGGTGCTACAATAGTAGATATTTGGCATTGTGTGGATGTATAACAAAGTGATGAACACTCCCAGCATGATTGTAGGGCCCTCCACCATACTTTTACAGCCCCATGTTGGCAGGTTTCATGCCTCAGATGAATGAGGAAAAAATCTCGATTTCCTGCCAACTTCAGCCAAAGTTTGGCCATCAAGTGGGGGTATAACAGCATGCAGGTGCTACAATAGTAGATGTTTGGCATTGTATGGATATATAACAAAGTGATGAACACTCCCAGCATGATTGGTTACACTTTTTTGCATGATTGTATGGCCCTACAACAGATGAAGTGTTCATTTGATATGCATGTACACACTCTTCTACAAGTCTATAAGACACTCTTTCACAAAAATATAATAAAAATATAACAACGAAGTCGATTATTATCTTTGCATTGTCAGCATCTATTATTTCCCATCACACTTTATCACTATCTAGATACATGTTGATGTAAAGTATTGGCATTGTCCCTACACAAAATTAGTCGCTGATGGGTAAAGTTTTGCAGCTTTTGTTCTTTGTACACTCGTCATCTCGTCCCGAGTACGTTGATAGGCACGTAATGTTTTTGCATATTCATCTTTGGTAATATGTCCAGCTTTATATCCTTCCCCAACCTCCTTCAAAGCCAATTCAAGTCCAGAACTTGCCGAGACCATGTAGTGTTTCATTACGTGGTTTGTGTAACCCATCAAATTTTTCCACATCATACCTAAATTATGTCGTGCCATTTCATGTCCACCCTTAGCTGCCATTTCACAGTGATATTGAGCCTTCTTCAAATCGCCATTTTTTACACCCCCAAATCCATTTTTATATGATTTAGAAAGTTGATCATGAGCTTCAATTGACCCAAGCTCTGCTCCCTTCTTGTACAATTCAAATGCCTTACTCCTATCCAAAGGTAAGCCCCAAAGCTTGTACCCATACCCATTTCCCAATTGATAAAATGCCTCCGCGTCATTTAGTTTCATTCTCTTCTTCAATCTTTGAACATGCTCTTTATCTGAACGAGGGTTTGGTACTCTGGAAGATGCGCGTTATCACAATTATTGATGATGAAAGAGAGGAGATAGTAACTTTTGTTAGTATGTACAAAGATAGTCACGTCTAAAATATTGAACACACATGCATTTACACGACAAAACTATACATATGCGGACTTTCCTGCAAAAGGGGCAGAGATCTTTCATCTTGCCCTTGTTTATTTCTTCCTTTGCCGCTTCGACGCACCCTTGGCATAGTGTCTTCCCACAGCAAGTTTGATACATGGTGTGCACATCACATGTTCCTGAGTTGACTGGAATTGGAAGCATACAAATCGGACAATCTTCTTTGGGTGGAGGATCTTGAAATAGAGGATCATCGTCCGATACCTTTTCATCAACAAACCCCATCAATTTCATCACACCGCGCGATAGTCCTTTTACATCCTCCAACATACGTTCACATTCTAAGCACATCCCCTTGCCGTCCGCACAAGCTGCCATTGGCTGTTTGCTCATTGGACCCGTACTACCACATCCAACACAGGTTGACATAGTACAATTGTAATTTTAGGTACACCTTTTTATCTTTTTATTTGATAGGGCAGACAATGGATATAAGAGATATTATAGACATTGAAGATTAATAAAGGATGTTCAAATAACACTAATGATAGAACCGAAAAAAGGTGCATTGCAATTAGTAGCCAGATATCTATACATCTCTTACACAATACAATAGTGAGTAATGCACAAACCGCAAATTATCACATCAAATTTATAATACATGATGTTTATACAAAATGATACAACAGCTCCACGCCACCGACGACGACTTACATTTATTGATAATAGGTCCTACTTTAGTAATAGAATAGGGGCACAGTTCTTTATATTATCACCCCCCTATTACACTCGCTTTGAGTTATTTGACTATTGATCACACATGAGACGGTCAAGGCTCAGTACCCATTTCCGGTATCCTAAGAATCAAAAATGGCCAAGTTATACATTAAATATAGGTCGCAAAAATGAAAAAATAGAAAAAGTGGCCGATTAGAACCACACAGCACTGAGTACTGTGTGGTTCTAATCGGCCACTTTTTTGAGTTTTTATTTTCCGAAAGCTATATTTAATGTATAAGTTAAGCCACTTTACGGGACCCAGGAGGGACTCATTGATCAGCTGATGTGCTTAACCAAAAAGATACCATACATTTGAAATGGTATCCTTTATCCTTCTTCAATGCTACGGCGGCACCAACGACCAAAAGCAACCATGACAAACAATAATGAAGATAACGATAGCTCTGTAAGGTTACGATCAATATATGTATCAACCAACGATGATACAGAAGCACAACAGAAGGAAAACAACGGAGATGATTGGGCATGGTTAAATAATAATAAGAGTAACGGACATAATGATAATAAACAACCTCAAACTGCTGATACTGGAATGGCGGTAGGTGATACTGATAGTACCGATGATGATATCAAAGAAGAAGAAGAAGAAGATTTAGATGAATCAGAGCCGGAACCATTAACATTACCTGAATCTACACATACTCTATTCTTCACTCAACCAATTTTCTCAATAAGTGGAGTGTTTGCAAGTAGTATCGTTTTTCTTTCTTTTGCATGCCTCATTATGGCATTAACAAACAACTTACAATCGAATAGTTCAGCTGGCAATTCGTTAGGTATACCACCAAATGTTGGAGTGAGTTATTAATGTTGTTGTTACTTTGTGCATATGATGTGTATCAATATGTCTCACCCATCTATCTATCAATCAATCTGTTAGATGGCTGTTAGGGTGGCTCAATATCTAAGTATATTCATTGCTATGATAATGGAAGAAGAAATTCCAACTGGTAAGGAAAAACTCAGTGTGCATATTATATCCATTAGACACACTTTTACTAATGCATCTCTTTGTATTTTCCCTCATTGAATAGGCCTCTACTTGCTCAGGACGATTAAAGAGCCAGCATTTAAGAAGAGATTTCCTAATAAAAGTTATAACAAGTTTATTGCATCGGCTGTGCTACGGATAGTTTTGGGATATACATTCCTGGTTAATGTGTTTGTAATCTTAGCACAAGCAACGGGAGTACTAGACATTTTTTACGACGTTTTGGCCCTTCAATTTATTTCTGAATTGGATGATATTGCTTTTAGCCTCGCCAAGATAGAAGTCCTAGGACGGAGATTGCAACGTGCTTGCACAGCTCGACTGTTTCAGACCGAGTGGGAGAAACAGAAGATGGGAAGGAGCAAACGAGCTAGTGTCTTTCTCAAATCTGTCTATTTCGTGAATCTGGCTGCCTTCCTTGGTGGTATGTATGATCTTTGTATCTACTCGCCAAAATAGTGGCTACTTTCAATGCAGTAGTATCACAGTTGATTTTGGTGACGCTGTATGGGAAGACCCTATCATTGTGATCCCAGGGCTACCGGAAGCAGTAACTACCTTTACCCTTGTTTTCTCGTACTTCAACGGTGTGTACGTTCAAGACGGAACTGTCGAAGGCAGACCACGTTATGTGGAGATGCGAAAGTTTGATTCTAAACCCATGGACCCGGACATAGAGTGGTTGGTTACCGTCCCAGCTGAGATTAAGTATTCAGGAGACTCTGGTGAGTGTAGATATAGCGAGATGATCATTCTGTTGACCAGACAAATCTTATACATATAACATCTCACATCAACTACTACGTTAGGCGGGTGGATATTCACTCATCCATACATAAGGAAGGAAGCAACAGGAGACGAAACATGGCTCCTCCGTTCACCAGAAACAGATGAATATGATGTGAGTAGACGAAGAATATTACCGAATACCACTCACAAATCACCACTCACTTATGCTATCTTAACAGCTTCTAAACGTACAAGGAGAATGGAGTATCTGGTTAGGACGAATCGATACAACCGCAGTGAGCATCTCATGTAACCGTTGCAGGGAAGACGCCGACTGTAATTTGAATGGCAAGTGTGAAGACGATGGTACATGCACCTGTAAGACGGCTGAAGAAACAGGGGGCACAAATTACATCGGAACTCATTGTGAAGTGAAGCTTAAGGAGAGTACCTGTGGTACTATTAAGAGTGAGGAGGGTAATGTCACATACAGTATTCAACGTTACTCCGAATCTCCTGGAGCTCCAGCCACAACCCTATTTCAACAATATAATCGTCCAGTGTATACTCATATCGAAAACTACCCAAATGCAACTGCTGGAGACATTTTTTGGTTGTTATATACGGGGCGTCGTTGGTTTGGTTTAACGTTCAACATAATCACCTTAAATGCGACCGAGACAGAAGTACTGCAAGGAACTCAGAACTTCCATGGATTCTGGTCTAACACCTACAATGAGGGAACTATCTATGTTTCTGATGCCACCATTGGTGATTCACCCGTCGGTGTGGACTTTTATCTTATCGGGGAGAGGTAAGCTTGCATGTGGTTTTGTTTCAAAAGCTGTCTCGCTCAAGTATCCCAACTCTGACCCATAACCAACTCTGATGCATACTCTAAACAATGGCAAAGGGGTGACCAATTTGGGCCTTACGGGGCGTTGTATCCTTTACAGAAGGACGGACAAGAAGGTCGAGGATTGTTCAGATGTACAGGCCCACCTACAATCAGGAATGATACGTTCGGTCAAGGTGTCGAGGATTTCCAATGATTGATAAGTACCTAAGTGTTTCTAGATCAATTTGTATATAACATGGATTGCAACAATGAGTGATCTTAATTCTCAATGACAATGATGCGGCTCAGTATGTGTTTGATGAGATATGGAATGGATGTTGTGTACAGTGAAATGAAGCTGATTAGAGGCGGACGAGTGAAAGAAAGTGTAGTAGTAGTTCTCGTGTCATTACAATATTATCCCCACTATAATTAGCCATCTTTCTCAGACAAATAAAAACATTAGCCAATACTCCTCTTTCGCTTGTTGCCGCCTCCTTTGCCATGAGTAGCTGGGATGAACAACATTGGCATGGCATTTACAAACTGATAGAGAGCAGATATCTTTTTCATCTCGAAGTCATTAAGTGCACGCGGCACATCTCCAACAGGGAAAAGTATGTGTCTCAACAACTTGGCCGTCTCAAACCAAGAAAGAACATGAGGCAATGCCTTCAAGTCACGTTCACCATCTAAACTCAAATCAAATAGTGGTTCCATATCATAATCGTCTTTATAATGAAGTAATATCTTTTTGATTGCGACATGCCTTTTGTTTTCAGTGCTCCTATTCAACTTTAGTAATGAAGCAAGCTTGGCTCCTGTATCTCCACGATCAAAGGATATACTCAACAATGTATGATTGGACGAGTATATATCGTTGATACTGGATGTGTTGCAAAGTGATCTACAAAAGTCATCAGATACTCTGGCACCAACTGCTTGATTGTAGTCCAAGTTACATTTTTGCAAAAACTTGTTTTCAGGTAAGCTATTAGCAATGGCTATTGCACCTTCATTACCGACACTATTGACGGCTAGATCCAATGACCTTACATTTCTCAATGTTGCAAGCGCTTCACATCCCCTATCCTCGATTGCATTGTTAAATAACTCCAGCTCCTCAATTAAAGTATACCCTCTAATGGCATCAACTATTTGCAATACCCGGTCATCATCCAACCCAGACATAGCAATCTTAATTTTCTTCAGATTTGCGCCTGACGCCGTCATAAAATCCAGTTGCATCTGTGGAACCCAATGTAACATTATTAGATAAATTGTCAATCATGAGTCTCTTCAGATGCGTATTAGTACCAATAGCAGTTCCTAGTTTGTTGTAGTCATCAGAGTTTTTGGAGTGGAAAAATCCCTTGTTGCGTCCGTTATGGCACGCACCTATTTGCAGATACGTCAATGCATTAGAATTCTGCTCGACCGCAAGCAGTGTATCTTGACAAAGACTATCCATAATTGAGTAGTACACAGATATCACCACCCAACAATGAGTTATTATTTGCGATGAGTGAGAAAATTATGAGAGTTAGCACGGTATCCTCATCCTTTCATCACTCTAGTACTCAATTTTGCCTGAGCTGAGAGCAGTACACATAGTTTGTTAGCAAGTCTGTTTATTATTGATCATATGGATAATATCAGGTGTATACTGCTAATTTCTAAAGTTGTCTTGTTGTGCATATTGCCTGGTATCGATCTTCGTAGCAATATCTTCCTTCCAATAAATAATTTGATTGGCAAACACATCACATGCACCATCTTGACTCTACTTTACACCAGCCAAATAATATAAACAAACAAGTTGAACTCCTCGTAATATATTATCAACTCGATAAACATGAAGTTGTGTGCAGCGTGTCATGAAGATCTACCAAAGGATAAGTTTAGTAAGAAGCAGTGGAAGTTAGAAAAGCGAAGGTGTAAAATATGCGTTAGTGATAATCGAGAGGTGCAGCCCCTTCCACCATTGCCTCCTACAAATAATGATGGATTAGCCAATAATAATGAACCCAACGACGGTGCAATCGATAGTTTATTAGTCTCTATGAGTACAAATGATGAGAATGAAATGATACTAGCATCTGATGAGGATCTATTCGAACAGCCACCAAAAAATGAGGATTGTCCTATATGTTTCATTAGAATGCCGTGCTTGTCTACGGGGTATAAATATAAGTCATGTTGCGGTAAAGTTATATGTAGTGGATGTATCTACGCAGTCAAAAATATGATAAAGGGTGCTGATTTGTGTCCATTTTGTAGAACTTCCGCCCCAAGTTCAAATAAGGAAATAGTTGAAAGGATTAACAAAAGAGCAGATGTTGGAGATGCCATGGCAATTTATAATCAAGGATGCTACTATAATGCTGGTAGTGATGGGTTTCCACAAAACTATACCAAGGCATTAGAACTATTTCATCGGGCAGGAGAGCTCGGTGATGCCAAAGCATACTATAGTATCGGTTGTGCTTATGATAATGGTAGAGGGGTGGAAAGGGATATAAATAAGGCTAGAAATTACTGGGAGCGTGCAGCCATGCGTGGGAACATAATGGCAAGGCACAATCTAGCATGTTTGGAGGGAAAGTCAAAGAATTTTGAGAAGGCATTTAAGCACTTAATGATTGCAGTAAGAAGTGGAGATGCCGAATGCTTGAAGAAAATAGGATGGCTATACTCGAAAGGGCATGCAACAAAAGAGGATTATACAAAAGCTTTACGAGCTCGTCAATTATATGTAGACGAGATTAGAAGTGACCAGAGGGACAAAGCTGCTGCTTTTGATGAGCGATTCAAGTATTATTCAAAAGCATTCAAGTGTTATTAGATTAGTCTTACTAGTTTGTGCATATAGAAGTACAAAAAGTAGTTCCACAAAATAAATGTATGAATGAGTGTGATAAAAGTAAAGGCTGTGATCCATTCAAGCCTTTTTCTTTCTCTCTTGAAAAGTTAACTCAAAACGAGACTCTGATGATTGACAACAGCGCTACTAAATCCTAATCTTATCCCAACTGCTACTCGTCCTTGCCTTCCCATGACCACTAACAGGATAACTAGAATACACTGTTCCTCCACCGCTAGCATATGTTCCACGACGACTTGAGTATGATGATGATGTTGACATCCTGTTGGTACTGAACAAGTCATAGCCAATCTCATCGGCAAGGAAATCATCAGAAGAAGAGGCACGACCATCCCAATTGAATTGGAACAAATCATCACCTGGATCCTTGGATGACGGAGTGTTACTATCAGACTCTGGTGAAAGAAGTCCTTGAAATGTATCGGTTGTATTTTCATGTAAAGAAGTATCATCGTCGTCTTTACTCGGTGGCATTACCACTTCATTGTCAATTACTCCAACCTTGACTAAAACAAAGGGTTGCACTTGTTCCTCCTTGACTGCTTGACTTTTGCTACTAATGATAACTTGGGTAGGCGATGATAATGTTTGATTAGTACTCTTTGCAAGTGAAGAAGTGTCTAAACTTGTCGGAGGTCTGGAGTAGATACCCTTAGACTTGACTTGGTTGAAAGACTTGATTGGTGAGAATGAACTATCATTCGCTGCTTCTTCTTTAGCCTTCTCTTGATCTACTACTCGTTCTTCCTCCTCAATACTCGTGGACGGTACAGTTGCAAACGTAACACGCTTAGCCTTGATGGGAGAAAACAAACCAACTCCTGCCTTGCTGGTATTCTCCTTATCAAAGGAATCATCATTCTCATCTTTTCTGCCACTTCCTAAATCAAAGATTATCCTCTGACGCTCATTGAGTAATGGAGCTGATTGTTGCTGTGTATCGTTGTTTGAAGTATCAATCATCATCATGTCATCATCCTCTCCAATACGAGACTGCTTCTTCTGTTGCTTCTGCTTGGGTATCTTCTTCCGACGAGGCATTCTGACTCGAATGGCATCTGAAGACAAGCTTCTATCGCTATCACCATCATCATAATCGATATCATACAAGCCATTGCCAAGAGAAGCAACAACTGTGCCTTTGTACCACCTTCGACCCTGACCTCTGTATCGAGCTTCAATTCTTTGTCCAACCTCAAAGGCATCAACACCCTCCTCTTCTTCTTCTTTGGTAGGTGATTCATCAACCTCTTCCTCTGTCATGGCACCCTGAATCACACCACATGCATTCGTAAATGCCTTTCGTTTGGGTACTGATCGACGAGAGTCAGCAGATGTGCAGGACTTATCATGATTTGATACTGCTGGCATTGAAAGGGTTGCTGCTTCTTCTTCCTTTACTGATGCAATCTTTTCAGCCGTGGTACTCTTATCCTTTGTGAAACACGACAACTCGGTAGGTGCACTGTCACGAGTAAAGTCCTCACGCATGAAACAGACTACATCTTTCCTATTGTTTAGAATTGAAAGGAGAAGAGAGAAAAAAGTATGAGAAATGAGTCATAACAATAGCTCAAGAAGAAGACAAAGACTGCTCACTCCTGAATCTTAACGTAATCTGCTACAAAGCCATAGTTGGCAAGACTTCGGTATAGAGACGTATATTTGGCAGTTCGAAAGTATCGACTTAGCAGAGGCTGCAACGGCGTGTCCTTGTTTGAGATTAGGATAAAGATTTAGAGAGATTAGATTAAGTGGTAAACAACACAATACAATCACAGCAACACCATAACTCAGCACTTACCCTCTCCTTGACAATAAACGAATCTCCGTCCTCATTCCAACAGAGTGTATCGGGATGATTCTCATTAGCATCATTAATCATGGCATGTAATTTTTGTGCAAAGTTCAACTTGTTGTTAGTTCCACTCTTCTTAGAACTACTATTTGCACTTTCAATAACAACGAGAGAGGTGGGTTCCTTAGGAGACTTGGTCTTTTGCATACTCGTTGGGGTGACATGTTTTGTTGTCTTGGCCGATTGACGACGAGATGAAGCTGCTCGTTTGGATTTGGATACTACTGCTTGGGAGGGTGGTGTATTGCCTTTGACAGACATCTTCTTCAAACCGCCACTACTACTAGTAGTAGAATCACTCTTTCTCTTCTTCTTCTTGACAGATTCCTCACCCAAGTAACTTTGGATATCACTATCGAATGTAACACTTGCCTTCTTTGCAGACGGCTCACGTCCACGCTTCCTTGTCTTGTGCTGCTGTTTGGGTTGTTGATTAGCACCTGATAAAGAAGAAGAGGGAGCCGAAGTACTAACCGAAGTACTATTTCTTGATGGCCTACTTGCACCACCAACCACACGACGGGCAGGAGACTTTACAACAACCGACTTCTTATCCTTCTTCTTTTGTGACAACTCCTTCATGGTGGGCAGTGTGATACCATGAGACTTTCTCATATGATTGCTAATACATGCACCAGCACACTGAGGACTCTTCCATGCAAACTTCTTTGAACATTTAGGACATTGCCACTCTGTCATTCCATTTGATTTGGTTACCTGTTGTGCATCAGCTTGTTCCTTCTCTGATGGTCGAGCTGCTCTGATTGTGGTAGTCTTCTGTTGTGACTTGCCAGCACGAGGTTTTGCACTCTTCTTCGTCTTCTTCACAGGAGTTTTAGACTTCTTCTTCTCCTTTACCACAGCAGAGGCAGAAGATGTTGAAGTAGGAGATGACTGAGCTTTGATATCAGAGGAGGCATGTGGATGTGTCAACTTGACAGTACGAGCTTTTGATTCTCTCTTCTTAATCTCCTTCTTCACGACAATGGCAGCGGAGCTCTTCTTCTTAACCTCACTAGACATCTCGGCTGTAGTATCATCATTCATATTGACTGATGAATCACTACTCTTTCTTGTTGAACGATCCTCCTTGTCAGATGATGAATTACTCATGCTACTACCATCACCATCCTCCTCATCATCACCAACATTCGACTGTTCTGATTTCTTCCTCCGACTTTCCCATCCTAACTTTGCACCTTCCCTACGGACAATCGAAATACTCTTCTTACTACTCTTCTTCTTTTTATCCGTTTTGGTTTGTGATGTTGAGATGGATGGAGAGGAAGGGATATCTGCTTCTTCGGGAGGGGCGGTAAGAGTTTGTTGATGTTGCCAATGTTGAGCATTCTCCCTTCTTCGTCTAATATCATCTTGGATTTCTATATCATAATAAGATGAGGAGAGTGATTTTGAGTATATAAAAATAACAATACCAAAATACAAACAATATCAAATCAACGCATACAAACTAGCATAACACTCACTTTTCAAGGCAGCATCCTCATCAACTTGTACAAAGTTCATCTCCTTCTGTACATTTCCTCTTCCACTCTTTTTATAAAATCGTCCACCATTCTTCTTGAATATATTTATAATCTTATTGGCTACACGTTTCTCCTCTTCTCGTGTATCATTATTATTCATTTGTTGAAAATGTGTATATAATACTGATTTGTATGTTGGATTACTTAGGGATAGGAATGTATCATTCTCTTGATATTCTTCTTGTTGTTGATTGGAGGGAATAGTAGTAGATGTTTGCAATGTGGAAGTGGTAATGTTGGACTTTGTATTACTTGTAGATGCGGCAGTAGATAATACTAATGTTGTTGATGGTTGTTTGGTAGATTTTACAGAACGATGGATAGATTGTCTTCTATTGCTACTTGCCATCGAGGAGGCAGAGGAAGAAGAAGTTGCTGTTGTATTGCAATTTGTTGTATTGGTAGACGATAAAGCCGCCGACTTAGATTTGGTGGAATCTTCACAAATACCAGCTATAATATCTTTATTGTTATTCTTTGATTTATACTGCCGTGTAGATTTATTAGACCGCTTGGTTGTTGTCGTTGCAACGATATCTGTTGATGTCATTGTATTATGATGATTGACAGTTGCCAACGATTTTGATTGATTGTTGTTGCTGGCAGTAGAGGACGACTCACTCATCTTATCGTCGGCACGGTTGATACCATCAAATACTAGTGGCATAATGTATAATACTAATAATATAATATGATAATCCTTGGGATAGAACAATGGAGTAGTAATAGAAGGAGAGCAATGTTATGTACAAACCTTAACACCTTTATTTTAAGCGATACTATGCTATCGCTCTTGTATCGCTCTTTGTATTATGAAACTCGTAGAAAAGTGGTATCTTGGCGATATCGCTAAGATATTTTTCAATGCCATCAATCAACAACAAGAGGGAGACAGAGCAGACTGGAATAACCTGGCGGTCTGATTATTGTAAATAGATCATATCACACATAACAGTTCATAAAATATGCCTGAGATTAATGCTACTGCATCGGTGGCTAGCAGCGGAGTCGATGAGCCATTAATAGAAAAGCTGCAAGCAATGAAAGTCGATGATGGATTTTCTAATACATCAACATCACTTGTTTGCAATAATACATTATCGACGTGTGCCAATTGTGGCAAGGAGGGTAGTAGTCTCAAAGCATGTGCAGCATGTAAGATAGTTAAGTATTGAAATAGGGAATGTCAAAGCGCTCATCGACCGCAACACAAGAAAGAGTGTAAGAAAAGAGTGGCTGAATTGTAGATGAAAAGTTATTCAAGGTTCCTCCACCAAAGGAAGACTGTCCGATCTGCATGATACGAATGCCATCATTGTGGAAGGGTATAGATATAATTCATGCTGTGGAAAGACTATTTGTAGTGGATGTATTCATGCAGTTGCATTAAGAGATGATGAAGAGAAATGTCCCTTTTGCAGAACACCCGCTCCTATTACAGACGAGGAGTTAATTAAAAGAAACGAGAAAAGGATTGAGGCTAAGGATGCTATGGCAATATACGGTCTAGGATGCGTCTATTCTGAAGGAAAGTTGGGCTTGCGACAAAACTATGCAAAGGCATTAGAACTATTTCATCGGGCAGCAGAGCTTGGTCATCATATCATAACATTGGTTTTGCTTATATTGATGGTAGAGGAGTGCAAGAAGACATTAAAAAGGCTCGGTACTACTGGGAGATAGCAGCTATGGGTGGGGATGCAATGGCAAGATACTGTCTTGGATTAATTGAGCAGAATAAAGGCAATGCAGACTGGGCATTGAAACACTTCATGATTGCAGTCGAGGGAGGGGATGGTAGGTCAATCCAAGAGTTATTCAAAAAAGGACAAGCGACAAAAGATGATTATATAAAAGCTCTACGACTTTATCAAACATATTTAGATGAGGTTAAGAGTGATCAGCGGGACGAAGCTGTTGCATATGATGAACGATACAAATACTATTAGAGCATTTGTTGTTGATCTAGCAATCTTCCGCTACCATCTAGACCAAGAAGAGGACAAGGGGCAGTAGTATATCATACTTCTCTTCGTTATGTTATGGCGACACGGCAACCTATACTGCATATAATGAATATCGATTAGAAATGTCCTCAGCTGAGCAAAGTAGTATGTACGATCATCATAGTATATTGTCAAGTAGCACATATCATCATATACTGTACGAGCGGCATGAATATAAACTTCACTTTAGTTTGGCTATATCTACATCTTATCAATACAATATATCAATACACTTCTCTACAACTACAACTATCAACTCTCTTCCATCAACATAACAGTACAAGGACAAACTTTTTGTTACCTCCATCTCAGACCTAGAACTTCTCTCTTTATCAACAACTACATGTAAAGATCTTCAAATGTTAAAGCGGCATGACATTCGGTTGATACTCTAGATGGTCTTGATACTAAAGCATTCGTCGATGGATATTGAACAGCATCTTGAAGTACTTGATTATGATCGACAGCCTTGCTTGTAAGCTTTGCTTTGTTCACGGCAGGTATCGAGTAATAGAGAAATGTATCCTGTTTCTTTAGTAACTTGAGGTCATCTACACTGAACTGTCTGATATCGATCTCTTTACGTTGATTGTCGTTGGGATTAGGACGATTAGTATCGGGCGAGGCAGTCTTTGTTGGAACTTGGATCTGTTGAAGAACAAGCATCGTTTCGTATTCCTTAGTCATCACAGGTTTAGTCATGGTATCGGTACGTGCTGTATGTTCTTGATGAACAGAAGAGTAGAATATAAGAAGACGGGAAGATAGTGTTACATTAATGACAATACTAATACTAACTCGAGTATGGACAGAATAGATAGAATTTTAGTTGTGATGTTGAAGTGGATATTGTCTCACACCTCACCGCTTCTCTCAACCTCAACTCTCTCTTCTACACTCAACCTCTATCTCACCCCAAGTTAATCAGCCCAAATTTGAGAAGAGTTGAAGTTAACTCCACTACTTGATGCTCTTGATGTTGAGTAAAACTTATGTGAGACGTAAGACAATTAGATTTGTCACATACACCACTAATGTCGTTTTTTGAAGTGGTATCCTTTATTTAGAGAGCTTGAATTCTGTGATTGTGTTATCGTAGGTAGTTATTAGTTAGTGGTTCATTTATCATGGTATTCATGATCATGATACACCGCATATTCGTTTCTATTATTATTGCAGTGGTTTCTTATTGTAAGATATGTAATGCATTTGTCATCAAATCATATCTGCCATACAACTCATTGCAAAAGAAATACCCATCAAATGCTATTCAAGTAAACAATTGCATTAAACATTCCTCTCCATCATCAAAACTGAATTTCGTTAACAACCGCGGTATAGAATTAAGTAATGTCTTCTATGATGATACCGATATGGCATTCTCAGCATGGGAATGGCAGAACGGATTAGGTGAGATATACATTGGTATTATTATGTAAGAGAAGAGATACACTTACACCAACTGCAAATATATACGATACTGCCTTGTACTTACATCAAAATCTCTCTCTTCTTTCAATCTTCTCTAGGTGCACCTGCGGCGTTAATAGCTGGTGCCGTGTTGGTAACATTAATGGAAACACGTGAAGACTATGCACCAAAGTCAACAGATAGCAAATGGGTACGGGTCGGGAAATTACTATATCGATTCTTATTAGCATCATCATTCGGGTTAGAGGTGGTATCAATCTTTGTATCAACAGTAACGGGTAGTGTACTATTAGGTCATGGACAGGCAACGAAAGCAGCAGCGGTTGGATATACATCGTGCTTGGGATTGTTACATCATCATCACGAGTTTGAGTTTCTTACTATACAAATTGGATTCCTCCAAGGATTGTTACATTGGCTATATTCAGTTGCACTTGACTTATTCATTCCCAAAGAAAATGAAGATAAAAGTGCTCGAAGGATGAATGTATTCCTGGCTAGTTGTTTAACAAGTCTTTGTGTATGGATATTGGCATTCTATAACCACCATTTGAACTTTTATTCGGATTATGCACACATGTTACGACGGTATGTTGTATTATTCTTCCAACGATATATATGGAGCGGTAAGAATCATCAATTCCGTCCATTGAGTTTGATTTATATACCCGCGTTTGTACGAACAATCTACCTTGGTTGGAAAGCATTTACTACTCCGCCTGATGTTGTTGATGAGGATTAAGTTTGAATCTATTGGAGTTATGAGTAGTTATTGATGATTATTATTATCGGTATGCATAAATAATATGAAGGCACGTTGAATAATGTGTCGGGGGAATACATAGTTATCAATTAAGCTGCTCCAATCAACGTCATAGGTGGGGCACATTAAGGTCGAGGCTGGAGGTTAATCTCTTTATCAAAAGAGGAGGAGGGATACTCAACTTGCAACATTATCGATATTATTCAGTGGAATTATTTAAAGTGTTAAAAGTGCATGAGAGTCAGTGAGGAGATATAAGTACACATTTCACCATTCATTACCCCTTTATCAAGGATAGTTCCTTCTTTTCAAGGGGATACAAATATACAAATCACAAAGAGAGGACGTGATAATAATTCATATGGCGGTATCCTCCACCTAAAGTGTTGAACAGCAGTGGAATTAACAATGTATATGTATGGTAGTGGTAGTGGCAGTGAAAGGTACTCTACAACCGTCTTATATAAGTAGCAAATCCCTTGCTTGAACATTGAATTAAATCGAGGGTTAATAAAAAGATTCAAGAAACAATGAGGACAAAATATGTCTCAAATTGCGGCTCAAGGTTATAGCTGAACAAAATAGAAGTTGTCAGAGTGACCCCAGGCTAAAATTAGCAACCACTATGCCTGTTGATGTGACCTCGGCCTCGACAACAATAGCAAGTAGCTGCATAGTAATTGAAAGCAACAGGGTCATATATACTATTACGATCAGATATTCGGATGCAGAGTTCATAAATTTACAAAGTCGATTGTTTAATCAATATATCAATCATCAATAGATAAACATCAGTTTATTGCAATAATAACTACTATGTTAGAAACAAGTCCACTACTCGGTGGTGGTCATCGTTGGAATAATAATCGACTCAACAGATTATCATTCAACAACAGCAACAATATCAATGGAGGAGGTGGACGTAAACAACGGCGTCAATCATCTCTCAAATTTCTATTCTTCCTGACCGTCCTCTCGGCCATCGTTACATACTTTTATGATGATTATCTTGCCCCATACAACACTGTCGATGACTCACAGCCTATCATTGATCAGGATCGGTTACGTACCGCTAGTGTCGGATCTGTCGTTGATGAGACACATGGGTATATCCTGAGTGATGACCAGAGGAAGTTGGCACGTACGATGAATATGGAAAAGAGGGTAAGTATGTTTCATTATAATGCTTTGTTGTCGGGATGTCTTTATTGCTCTGAGTATCTCTCACACTCCACTCCACTCTACCACTATGACTCCTCTACTATCACACCAAAACAGATTCTACAACTAGCAAAGGATACATGGCCAGAATGCATCCTACAGCATATGCAAGCTGGTGTATGTAAGGAGTTTATTGATAGTGAGATCCAGACACTATTCACGGGTGTCGATAGATACATTCAGTCATACATTAAATTTAAACGTGATGATACTGATCCATGGTATAATACCCTTGATATTGTTATGGATGATAATAATTTGGTAGTTGGGAGTGATGGTGATGGTGTTGTTCATTATCAATTGTGAGTTCTTCCTTTCTGTTTATGCCATGATTAGAGTCTTATCTTACCGGTCATTCATATCTTCCAACTCTCTCAACAGTTTATGGGAAGGTAAGTCGATAGGATATGTTCTTCTTGGTATTAAGAGCACATATGTCAGCCTTGTCTCATATGTAGTTTCTCACAACAACATATATCTCTCCTTTAATTCATATAGGATCTGGAATGGAGGCAACAGAAGAACAGCAGAGGGAGATCCCACCAATCATTGGTGAGGAAACTGTTACCGGAGTTCAAGAGGCGTCTGTATTGACAACAATCTACGCTCCGATTCCGCCTGATACTCGTATGCTGCTTCCGGATACTCCTCAACCAACTCCTGCTCCAGTTAATGCCCAGACGACCCCACCCCAGAACTCTTTGAACCGTGAAGCACCACCTCCCACGAATCCACCCATCGCCTTGCCTATGGTCTCGCCGACGAATCCCCCGGTAACTCCACCATCAACTAACTCTGGGGTGACGCCACCAGGAGCAGTACCTGTGACTCCATCAACTTGGGCACCCATCACGCCTGCGCCCACTGATCAACCAGCAACTAACGAGCCGTAAGTATTAGGTCGTTCAGTGTTGAAAAGTATTAAGTCATTTCATTACATGTGCTAACTTTATACATCTCCTCGTCATCTCTCTACATTGAAAACTCTCACAGAACTGTTTCCCCAACCACAAACGAGCCAACTATTTCTCCAACGACCCAAGAGCCAACGACTGGTGTTCCCACAATTGCTGTCACGGAAGCTTTCCCTACACCACCTGACATTATCATCCCTGCATCGAATATTGGTGGTATCTCTAGTGGTGTGACTGGTTCAGTCATTACACCCTCACCGACGAAGAATCCTACCCAGAAGCCGACTGATGTAAGTCTACTAGTTGTCATTTGATATATTGTCTTCTCTACCTACTCAATCGATTGATATCTAACATAACTTTCTTATATCAAACTCTCAGTATCCCACGCTATCACCCACGACTGCACCACCCACATTATCACCCACTCCACCACCCACAAACACGGTGAGTAATATCATTTGACATGTACTTGACTCTTGAGTCTAGTTAGACTATTTTCAAATTGCTCATATCACATCGTATGCTCCTCAACTCTTCTCTATTCAATACAAACAGCCCACACCACCCCCCACGCCATTCCCATCTCGCTCGCCAGTAATAGCCGTAGACCCCAATGCATTCGATGGCTTTCAAGAACCTCCCTTGGATCTTGCCTCCGAGCCATTCATGGCCGAGGGGGCAACTGTCGATGGAGTTCTAAACTGCATCTCCACCGCCACTGCAACTGGAGAATGTGATACAAACCCCATCAATGGAGGTGTTATACTCAATCCTCTCTCTGAGGGTACTCCTGGTGGTCGAGAAGAACTTGAACGAGTTCTAAGTACTACATTTGAAGTTGAGACGTCTGGTCCTCGAGTTCTTGGCCCGTTTAACTGTGCCGGTATGACTGGATATGAATGTTGTCTCCTTGCCAAGCATCAAGTTCGTGACAGTGATGTTAACGGCAGGGCACTACAATGCCATTTAGACTATGATGTTACGACCTGCAAGAAGAAGTGGGAGCTTGATCAAGCCGATAATAGAAAGGTATGGATCTATGCCAACCACAAGTATTTTGTCAGTAAGGATCCCAAGGTTTCAAACACTTGGCAAACTTGCGGTACCAAGTGGGGGAAGGAGAGAGATTGGTCCGAGAAGGATGACAGTTGGTCGTATGCCCCAACACCGACATCGTATGGGCAGCCGTCACTTCCTCCTACTCCGAGGCCAACTCGGATGCCCACTCCCAATCCGACATATCAAGATGGCTCGATTGCACCTCCACTTGCTGATTTTGTCCCAATTACCAATCCGGATGTGACTTGCCCTGCTGGGTATACTTGTATGCAAAACGATGATTTTGGTATTGATGATCCCTCGTCACCTTGGAAGATTGACATCGTCGTTGAGACAATGACCGATGACTCTACTGAGGCCTACAAGTTTGCTGTTAAACATTGGGAAGATATTATTGTTGGTAATCTTGACAGTTACAGCACTGAAGGGCTGGAAGAAGTTGGGTGTGCAATGCCATATCCAGGCATGATTGATGACTTGTACATTTGTGCTAGAGACGAGATGATAGATGGAGTCGGAGGTGAGATGCTTCTTTGTTATATCCTACTCTTTCAAAAGTCTTCCTTCTCTCATACTCACTCTCTTCCACATCTCATAAACATCTTGCTTCCCCTCTCTAGGTACGTTAGGAGTTGCACGGGCTGTCTATTTGCGACCAGACGACGGCACGGTCATAATAGGAGATATGGAATTTGACACTGAGGATGTCCAGGCCATGATCGATGCCGAAACGTGGGAGTCTGTTATCATTCATGAAATGGGCCATATTATAGGTAAGAGGAAGGTTTTTGTGTGTGCATATGATGTGAATAAAAGGGGTCCAACAGTGTCTTAAGCCAGTTATACTCATGTTTCTCCCTCTTGCACCTTACTTCCTCTAGGTATTGGTTCACAATGGGAAGCCCAGGGTCTTGTTCAGCCAGATGGAAATGGTGGATTCAATTGTAAGTTTTTATCTTTCTATATACTTTTTTTATGGATGTTCATCAGCTCACATTATGTACACTGCATGTCTAATCTCTCTCATCATAGATACTGGTCTAAATGGTATTAATGTTTGGAAGAATGTATGGCAGTGTTCAACTGATTCGCCTCCTGTCGAGTCAGATGGTGGTGAATCAACAGCCGGGCTTCATTGGGATGAGGCATGTATGGTAGCCGAGGTAAGTAAATATGAGATCATCTCCCACTTAACTTGATGAGCTATCTGCACTGCAAGTAATAAATTAATATCCTAAATCTTTCTTCTGCTAAATCCTTCTTCTTCTTCTATCTCGCATTTCATTATCAAACTCCAGAGAATGACAGGGTACATCAACACAAAGCACAATCCGACTTCCTTGCTCACCATTGCAGGACTTGCTGATCTAGGTTATACCGTTGATTACTCCAAGGCAGATCCTACCTACAATGGGTACTCAATGAATAATGATGTGCCAGGATGTTGCAATCCCCCACAGACGGCAGAGCCAACTCTACCTCCGGCGTCTTTACCTTTGCCTACCCAACCTCCAGTGTTGAAAGGTACCGAGCCTCCAGGATCATCTCAAGCAGCTCAAGCTCCCTTGCCTACTCAACCTCCAGTATCTGCAGCATCTGCAAGCTTACCAGCACCAACATGTGCTACTAACGAGTATGTGCTGAGTAATGCTTGCCAAGCATGCCCTCCTGGTACAACAAATGTTGCTGGGGATGATACATCAGGTGGAAATACATCATGTGATGCCGTTCTATGCCCGTCAAACCAGAGAGTAGTCTCAAACACATGCGTGGATTGTCCCGCTGGCACTACGAATGCAGCAGGTGACGATTCATCGGGCTTGGATACTAGTTGTGTTCCACTTCTATGTTCTGCCAATGAGTTCGTTTCATCCAATACTTGTACCGATTGTCCTGCCGGAACCACAAACACTCTGGGAGATGACGCGTCGAGCAGTGATACGACTTGTGATCCAATCCTATGTGCTGTTAACGAGAGAGTATTGTCAAATACTTGCGAAAGTTGCCCTGCTGGTACTACGAACGATGCTGGGGATAATGCCTCTGGAGGTAACACAGAATGCACTCCTACTGTCTGTGGTGTAAACGAGTATGTGTTAAACAATGCCTGTACTCCCTGCCCATTAGGTTCTACAAGTTCTGGTGGCCACGACGCCTCCAGTGAAGATACTTCTTGCATTGCAACTCTTTGCCCATCAAACCAGAAAGTATCGAATAATAATTGTGTCCCCTGTGAGGCCGGAACAACGAACGTTGGAGGAGACAATGCCTCGGGACCAAATACAGTCTGTGATGCAACTCTATGTGATGCTAACGAGTTCGTATCATCTAATGTTTGTGCAGATTGCCCTGCTGGCACATCGAATGAATCTGGTGACGACGCGTCCGGAGTTGACACTTCATGTACTCCAATTGAATGTGCTGTAAATGAAAGAGTATTGAATAATGTCTGTGTAGCTTGCTTGCCAGGCACAACTAACGCCGCTGGAGATCTGGCTTCTGGGGTTACTACAGAATGCAGTTCTACAATTTGTGGAGTAAACGAGTATGTTTCTTCACACTCATGTTTGCCTTGCCCCGCAGGGTCAACAAATGATAGTGGCGGAGATCTTGCTTCGGGCAGTGATACATCGTGTATTGCTACTCAATGCCCAACAAACCAAAGGGTCGAGTCAAATAGTTGCGTCGAGTGTTCACCAGGTAAGGACTTAAGGATACCTTAATCGTTTTTTTTTTTCCTTCTCAATCTCTGATCAAGATACTCACCCTCTCCTCCTTCATCCACCTCTTACTTTTTACTCCCCACACTCAGGGACGACAAATGTCGGAGGTGATGATGCCTCTGGACAAAATACTAGCTGTGATGCATCTCTGTGCAATGTTAACGAGTTTGTATCATCCAATAGCTGCCTTCCTTGCCCAGCAGGATCTTCGAGAGAAGCCGGCGATGATGCTTCTGGAGTTGACACATCATGCACTCCAATTGTATGTGGAGTGAACGAGAGAGTGTTATCAAACACTTGTGTAGCTTGCTTACCAGGAACGACTCATGCTGGAGGAGATCTAGCCTCTGGATCTAATACTGAATGCAGCCGAACTATTTGCGGTGAAAATGAGTATGTTTCTTCAAACTCATGTTTGCCTTGCCCAGTAGGATCAACAAATGCAGCCGGTGATGACGCTTCCTTGGTAGATACGACTTGTGATGCTACACTATGCCCATCAAACCAGAGAGTAGTGTCAAACACATGCGTGGATTGTCCCGCTGGCACTACGAATGCAGTAGGCGACGATAGTTCAGGCCCAAACACTAGTTGTGATCCACTGTTATGTTCTGCCAATGAGTTCGTATCATCCAATACTTGCTCAGATTGCCCTGCCGGAACCACAAACACTCAAGGTGATGACGCGTCGAGCAGTGATACGACTTGCGATCCAATCTTATGTGGAGTAAATGAAAGAGTATTGTCAAATACTTGCGAAAGTTGCCCTGCTGGTACTACGAACGATGCTGGGGATAATGCCTCTGGAGGTAACACAGAATGCACTCCTACTGTCTGTGGTGTAAACGAGTATGTGTTAAACAATGCCTGTACTCCCTGCCCATTAGGTTCTACAAGTTCTGGTGGCCACGACGCCTCCAGTGAAGATACTTCTTGCATTGCAACTCTTTGCCCATCAAACCAGAAAGTATCGAATAATAATTGTGTCCCCTGTGAGGCCGGAACAACGAACGTTGGAGGAGACAATGCCTCGGGACCAAATACAGTCTGTGATGCAACTCTATGTGATGCTAACGAGTTCGTATCATCTAATGTTTGTGCAGATTGCCCTGCTGGCACATCGAATGAATCTGGTGACGACGCGTCCGGAGTTGACACTTCATGTACTCCAATTGAATGTGCTGTAAATGAAAGAGTATTGAATAATGTCTGTGTAGCTTGCTTGCCAGGCACAACTAACGCCGCTGGAGATCTGGCTTCTGGGGTTACTACAGAATGCAGTTCTACAATTTGTGGAGTAAACGAGTATGTTTCTTCACACTCATGTTTGCCTTGCCCCGCAGGGTCAACAAATGATAGTGGCGGAGATCTTGCTTCGGGCAGTGATACATCGTGTATTGCTACTCAATGCCTTTCAAATCAAAGAGTCGAGTCAAATAGTTGTGTTGCTTGTGAGGCTGGAATGACCAACGTTGGAGGAGATGATGCTACAGGCGCTGACACAGAATGCACCCCTATCATATGTGCAGCAAATGAGTTTGTATCCTCCAATACTTGTGCCCCTTGTCCTGCTGGAACGACTAATGTCGGAGGTGATGATGCTTCTGGTTCGGACACAACATGCGTTGCTACCATCTGTGGAGTAAACGAGAGAGTATTGAACAATGCATGTGCTTATTGTGCAGCAGGGTCAACTAACGTTGGAGGAGATGATGCAACTGGAGGAAACACCGAATGCGATCCTATCATCTGCTCTACCAACGAGTATGTGTTGGGTAATACCTGCCAAACATGCCCAGCCGGCATGACTAATGTAGGAGGAGATGTTGCTACTGGTGGCAATACATTATGTGATGCCGTTCTATGCCCATCGAACCAGAGAGTTTCGAATAATGTTTGTGTCCCTTGTGAAGTGGGCATGGAAAATGTAGCCGGCGATAATGCTTCTGGACCAGACACGTTCTGTACTGCACAACCAACTCCTCCACCTGTGAGTGCCACTTGATATTGTATCATTATGATCCTTGAAATGCGGCTCTACTCTTATGCTCACATCTTATGCTCTCTCTTTCTAAAGACACCACCTCCAACATCTAACCCCACAGATCCTCCTGTTGCCGTTGCTCAGGCCCAAACAGCTCCTTTAACTTCAAGCCCAACACCATACCCAACACCCAAGCCTACTGTTCCTATAACTTCTTATCCTACAACTGCGCAACCAACAGAACCAACCGATAACAGGGCATTGAACCTTATTACAGGCGAAGAGTGTGTAGTCGCATCTGGGAAGAGTCAGAAGAGCTCGAGTTCAAAGTCAGGGTCTAGCTCAAAGTCGGGGTCTTCTTCTAAGAGTCGCCGGCGTGGACTAATAAGCCAAACCCGGCGTCGGTTTTTAAGTAGCAACTCGTCAGGCTCGAGCAAGTCGAGTTCAAGTAGCAAGTCTGCTAAATCATGTAAACCCAAAGCAAATCTTACTTGGAAGAAGAAGGATCACGCCTGGAAGGTGAGTATTAAGGAGGATATCTAGTAAATGCATATCTCATCTTCTTAAAATATCTAATGCTCACACATCTTTAGGTGGGTATGAAGCTACTACGCGACTACAAGTTGCCACCTGGGGTTCCCCGAGTTAACGCAGCCGGACTAATGTATGTAGGCGATCTCAAAGTAAGCATGCTCATTGAAGACGAAGGGATGCTTTACGAGGTGGTGAGTAGTACTCTAAATATGCACACTGTACCTATGATAGATATAATACTCACACATACTATCAATTCTTCCTTTTACTTCTTACAGGATGTAATGGCCGACGGAAGTATCACTGTCTCTTAGCCGTGCGCAGCACAGCCTCGCCAGAGCTTGCCGAGAGGCACCCGCGGTAGCGATAGATAATAAATGTAACTCAACTCATTGTAATTATTAACGACAATAACAACAATCTTCTTATTTAGTATGTATCTACTTCCAAACTAGATACCAAATTCAATACACAAACATATATACTCCCCTCAGTCTAATATCAACTCACTCGGTCTACTCGGTCTCATCCATTGACAGACGTGTACTAATACTGCTCTTCCATGTGTTAAACTTCAAACTATCCCCCCAGCTGGTCCTAGCACCAGGAAGTAATTCGGGAGTACTTCTCTCCATCTTCTTCCATTTGGTGTACAGTGTAGCATTCTCAACTTCCCCCTCCATTTCCGTAGCAATCCTTTTGTGATGACTCCTCACCTCCTGCTCCTTTGTGTTATACGCAGTTTCGGCACCTTCGATAGCCATATCATGTAACTGGAGCTCTTCTTCCTGCAAAGCCTTCTTCTTTTCTTCTAACTCCCTCTTCCTTTTCTTCATATCTTCTGACATATGAGATGATGGTAAAGATGGTTGATTAGCAGCAGAAAGATTCTCTTCATACTCCGCCTTGTTTTTCTTTGATTCTAACACATTCTGTTGTAACTCTTTCAACTCTGGAATGAACTTATCAAGATCTTTCAATTCTTCTTGAAGTTTGTCTTGTAGGAGGGAATACTTTTCTTCTTTTGCTACTAATACTAATGCATGTAAAATCTGAATTGCCGGGCCACGGACAAAAGTAGTTTTCGGGCTTTCGACAGAGGAAACCTTGACAGAGCCAAACTTAGCCTTCATCCGTTCCATAATATCAGCTTCTTCATCACCGTATCCACAACTGTTGATCATTGTACGTACTAAGTCGATCATAACTCGCTGTTGCCGCTGCTGTGTTTGTTCTTGCTCTTCTGCTGGTAATGGTTGCAATTGTTGTTGTAATAATTGCATAACACTTTGTTGTTGTTGAGGAGGTTGTTCTGATAGTTGTTGTTTTTGTTGCTGCAACTGTTCTTGCAATTCTTGAATCTGTCCCCGCATCTTCTTCTTCTCATCCTCTAACTTCTCATTCTCTTCCTCTAACACATCATTCTTACGCTCTACATAATCGTTCCGTAACTTCGTCTGATCATAATCGTTCCGTAACTTCGTCTGATCACCCCTTAACTTCTCATTCTCACCGCATAATTCCTTATTCTCCTCCCATAATTCATCATTCTCTTCATCTAACTTTTCCAACTCAACCATTTGTTTCTTATTCTCTTTCTCTAACTCCACCAACTGCTCCTTAATCTCATCCCCACTCTCATCATCTTCTTCTGCCATCACCTTCTTTTTACCACCCATTCCTTTACCACCACCTGAACTCTTACTACCGCATGAACTCTTACCGGTGCCGCCGCCACTGCCCTTCTTGACAATCTCCTCCTCCTCATCATCATCCAACTCTGAATCCGATAAATCCTTCAAATTATCACGTGTGCTCTTTCTACCGCGTGAACCTTTACGGCTGCCGTCGCCGCCACTACTCTTCTTGACAACTTTATTATTCAATTTCTCATTGTCCTCCATATCATCATCATCCGAATCCGAATCCTCACTATTCTTTTTAGGTAGTAGGTTTTTGTGACACTCGTTATTTCCGCATACTGTACGTTTCTTTTGCTTACTGTTGAGTGGTGTATTCTTCAATCCACAAAATTTACAATTCAATTCCAACTCAACCTCTTTCACCACCTCATCATCCGAACCACCAACATCATCATCTGTATTATTAGGATCATAGAGTTTAATCTTTGTCCTAGTATCATCTGTGAAGGCGTTTTGATTTGTTACTTTTCCTACGCCATTCTCATTAAACACTACATGTACATATGAGACATTATCATCACCATCAACAACTTTCTTGACAAACCGCATCTTAGCTAATTCATTCTTGATATGATTACCCTTCGAACGATTATCTTTCCATTTTGAACCATTTACAATTGCCTTTTCTTTTGCATTTCTAAGTTTTCGTGCTGCTTTTACATCCTCAACTATAAAGAAACGCTTATCAATATTCTTACAAGTTAGCTTATTCTGATTTAGTGATGGATCGTCATATTGGACTTGCCACACGTTGTTATTTCCAAAGCCGATCAATTTTGCCGGTTCATATGCACCTGTACCTTTTTGACCCTTTTTAGCAATTGATACTAGAACGGGTTTGTTATTGAATGCCTGCGGAAAGCCGCTCATTGTTGATGTAGTATTGGTATTATTACGTGTTGTATATATGTGTATATATGTGTATACGGGCACGTGTTTATATTGTTTATTATTGGTAAATGTTCGCTATATAATATTGCCTCCTCACGCACACTTTTTGTAACAAAAAGTTACAAGCTAACTTTCTCAAAAATTCTACCTAACAACACTCTTGAGTCAAATTTGATAGCTTTGTACTTTGTCCTCTGTAGAGTTGCTTTCTTGTTATTGGATGTACCGGGTAGCGCGGGAAAGGATAATGGAAACAGAGGATATTATTGGCGGCGGCGGCCGTAGTAGTAATAGAAGGAAGTACAGCCACGGCAGTAGTAACAATAATAACACCAACGAATCATTAATAAATGATGAAAGAACAAACCCAGAAAATGCTGTTGATAATTCTATTATCAATAGCGGGGAAAAGACACGTCGAGACGATGAGCATCCTCTCTTCTTTTGGGGGAATCCCTCGGATACAGACTCGGTGAGTATACTCGTGTTCTATTATATTAATATATTATAGCAGTGTATATTAACTCACACAACAATTTAATATCACCACTCTTATCTTTGGATTTATATAATATAATATATAGGATGAGGATAGTAGTGATAGTGATGATAGTGATGATGGGTGTATAAACTTTCAACAACAATTTGGAGATGCTCCTTCACCAATAAGACAACGTAAAAGAAAACGCCATCAACAAGATGATAGAAAAGATGATGCTAATAATGCATTGGGGAGTGTTGGTAGTGTTGTTGATTTGGAGGATGGGAAAGAGGTTGATATGGATTCTTTCCCTGATGGGGAGAAGAATGATGCTAGTGCCGCTGCCATTTTCAATTCTACATCCCGTAACAAGGAAGGTGTGGAATCATCCACAACGTGCAACAGCTGGTATTTGCCGTCTACAGGCTCTTGTCCGTGGAAGAGTAGCTCGGGAGGTAGTAGAAGCAATGAGGGAGGAGTTGGAAGAGGTAAGTATTGATTAGATACATATATATATATATATATATATATTATATATATATATATATATATATCAACTTCATACCAACTCAATCTGATAAATCTTCTTATTGTCGTTCGTTATCATATCAGGCACAACAGCAAGAGGTGGTACAACGTGTTCATCTGATTGTTGCACAGCTACTTGAACTAAATCAATTCCCAATGGACTTAGGTTGTAATCTATTAACTGAACAAGTTCTAGAAGCGTATGAAAGATATGATGGTGACATTGAGGCAATAGTTAAAAGCATTACAGATGATATACGCGAAAAACACCATACTGAGGATGATGAAGAGTGGAAGGATGTACGTTGTTTCTGTGTGGTATGCTCTTCCAATGTATGGGCTTATGTTCACTCATATACTCTTCTTCTATACAAACCAACAGATGCCTTATGCATTGGGTATTTGGAGAATGACAACAAAACATGGAATCAACTCAACAGTCGAATCATTACCGGAAGACTTTCGTAAATACCGAACGAATAACGTTACTGAGGTGCCAGACTTTTTTAAGAATCATAAACGATGGGTAGAAATAGAGAAAGTGGCGAAAGAGATGGATGAGAACTTCCACCGTGAACTTCCGGGCGATGCCAGGGCACGGAAGGTGGATCTTCTCATTGTGCTTGTGACAAACTTTGCAACTGACATATCTCTGAGTCGAGAGTTGGAGTATAAAGAGAATGGGAAGCTAAAGCAGAAATGTGTTGAATGGTTGGTGAGCTTTCTAGTCAACTGTTGTGTTGAAAACGGGTATGATGATGAGCGTATTAGAGCACTCATCATGTCAACCGGTGGCATTATCGATCAACTACCAATTACCGGTCCGCCAAAGTGGCATCATGACCGTAAGATGAGGCCACACTTCGAGGCTACATGTGCCAAGACACGTGGTCCAATGAAGGAGATGATGAGCGATCTATTTGATGAGTGTCCTCGTGTACGAGATGGCTCTGCAGTATTAATGGTACTTGGAGGTCCTGCACACAAGAAAGCAATCGAGGGAGATGCATTATCATCCGGTATTCTCCCCTCCGAGGCAAAATCTCTCGCTTCCCAGAAGGGACCATTGCCACACATGCAGAGATCAATGATGGCAAACATTACAGAGCCGGAACAAGAACGTTTTGCCAAGGTAGTTGAGAGGATGTTCCGGTACTTGCTCGGTGATCCAAACTTCAAACTAACCAAGAGAATGTTGAATGGGACATCGACTAAGAAAGGTATTCTCCCATGTGTTAGTAATGCTACCAAGAAGAAAGCAGCAGAAAAGCATTCTGAGGGATATCAGAACAAATCAGAGGAAGAGAAAGAGAGACTTCGTACTAATACTTCAATTGCTGCAGCCAAGCGTCATGGTAATACAAATCCTTTTGTGTGGTGGAAATGTATGAACGATGGAAAGTGGGCTAAAGCTGGGAGATGTACTTACGAAGGCAAGGAAGGTTATGAGGTCAAACTGCAACTTCCAACTAATAAAACTCCTCAGTTGCGATGCCCTTGTTGTAAAACACGAGATGGTCTTACAGCAGCTCCTCAGAGGACGTGTGATACAGGTGTAACACGAAACAGAGAAGGCAACCTTGGCTTCTTGAGATGTTCTTGTCCACAATGTGATGGCAAGGAGGGTGATTGGATCAGTGATGAATGTCAGAAGAGGATGAACGAGGAAGGAGAAGGAGATGAGGAGGAGTAGACGGGATATAGATTATGTCTAGTGCATCTATCTTGTCGATTGATGCTTATTTAGACCACTAATAGAATAGAGATGTTTATATGTATACAGTATACTTTTCAAAGTCTGGTTCAGGCTCGAGCAAGTCTGGATCAAGCAGTAAATCTTCTAAATCATGTAAACCCAAAGCAAATCTTACTTGGAAGAAGAAGGATCACGCTTGGAAAGTCGGAATGAAGTTACTGCGCGACTACAGATTACCACCTGGTGTTCCCCGAGTCAATGCTGCCGGACTAATGTATGTCGGAGATCTAAAAGTCAGCATGCTCATTGAAGATGAAGGAATGTTATTTGAGGTTAGTAAACGTTTGATATGTATATGTATATATAGTCGAGTTAGAATATGCAAGATTATGCTCACATTGTATGCTCTTCTTTTCTATTCAGGTGGATGTGATGGCGGATGGCTCAATTACAGTATCGTAGAGATGAGTCATTAGTACATATATCAGTAGTAGTCTCGTAGAAATCTCAATATGAACAAAGCGACGAGGCTGATTGTGATAGTTAAACGATGTAAAATAGTTATTGTTGAACAGATAAATACATCTTTATTCATTCGTTTAATGATATACTGTATAATAACGAGTACCAAGACACCTTCAGCTACACTATGGTCCTCCTCTACTTTCTAGTCTCATTTCAATGAATGCTTCTTCTCATGTATTTTAAGAATTGATTAGCCTTGATAATGATAATCTGATCGATCGTTCCCCATCATCGTGGTAATAGTTGGATGATGCAAGGGATGCAACAAAACATTTTGTGCATATCATGTGTTCGTTTCCTTTATCCCCTATACGGCTCAACCATGCTAGATATGCAGCATAATCAATTGATATATAATAGGACTCGTTCACATCAAGTAACTCACACAGACTTTTTTTGTGACTTGTGATCCTCTAGAGAGACACAGCAGATTTCTTGCTTCAGAAATTCGATTTCTGCCAACTCTCAGGCAATGTTTGGCCATCAAGTGGCACCTCAGAGATGAAGGCTTACAACTATAGTGCTTGTTTGGCATTTTATAGGTGTATAACCAAGTGATGAACACTCCCAGCACTATTGTAAGGCCCTCTGTCATACTTTTACAGCCACATGAGGGCAGATTTCTTGCCTCAGAAATCCGATTTCTGCCAACTCTCAGGCAATGTTTGGCCATCACGTGGCACCTCAGAGATGAAGGCTTGCAACTATAGTGCTTGTTTGGCATTTTATAGGTATAA
>Ga0214479_100299_pt1 | contig 31582 bp, 20 predicted proteins | sample M1_20Mar14CPVII9_5_FD_165054 | JGI IMG/M metagenome (GOLD analysis project Ga0214479, IMG submission 165054) | Marine eukaryotic communities from Monterey Bay, California, United States - M1_20Mar14CPVII9sort6BwellE14 | ecosystem: Environmental > Aquatic > Marine > Unclassified | place: USA...
ATAATGATGATATACATTAACATATCTCGTTCATTCATCTCTTCATTAGTTGTAGATTGTGTCTCGGCCTCGACTTCTTCAAATACTACTGTCTTATCGTCTTCTTCTTTATTACTTGATTCGGTAACTATTTCGTTGTCTACTTCCAATGTGATACTTTGTACATTGTTCATGATATCATTTGTATCTTCTTCTTCTTCGCTTGTACTATCATTGAGTAGTGCAATGTATTCATTCTGATCCTCTACACTACGAAAGGCAGATGACACCAATTCATTACCATTCAAGACCTTTTCTTTTTGGGGTTGTTTGGATAGTTGAATGTTGGTTGTAAAGTCAAGTTCCAATGGTAGAGTATCCACATTTGATACTTGTTGTTGTAACCTTCTTCGTAGGTTCGACGTCTGTTCCTCTTCCTCTGACTGAGGAGTGAATAATACTTGATATGTGTTTAATGACACAGAGACATCCAACCCCCCTGCTCCTTCACCTACCCCGTTACTTCCCTCGGCACTATCGATTGTACTTTGAATTGACTTTAGAATATAATCTCGTGTAACCTCTTCCCATCGTTCCTTTTGTGCATCTGAAAATACTACTTCATTATTGATATCATCAGTTGTTTGGCTTGAGCTGTAAAGTACCATCTTTGAATCAACTACATAATTCATCACGTTATTTAAAGCTGGTAGACTATCCGATAAAGAGACAGTAGTATTTGAAGAAGTCGAGGCCGAGACACAATCTACAACTAATGAAGAGATGAATGAACGAGATATGTTAATGTATATCATCATTATAGTCCTTGGTGCCACGTTCCTATGTTCGATCACGGTATGCTGCTGCTGTGGTAGTAGTAAGAAGAAGTCAAAGAAGAAGAATGAGGAAGGTAACAAGTCAAAGTCACTTGCCGAATCTGATTCAATGGCGGCGGCAGGGTATGATATTGAACAACAAGAAGATACTAGTAGTGAAGATGGATCATCAACAAAGTATGACACTGCCGGATCCCAATCATCCCAATCTCAATCAGAGAATAGTCAAGCAGCAGTATATCACAGTATAAGTATCAAAGCACCACGAGGTAAACTTGGTTTGGTATTAGTAAACAATGTAACAAATGATTTAGCAGGCATAACAAGAATTAAAGATGATAGTATATTAAGTAATCAAGTAAATGTTGGTGATTTATTATTAAGTGTTGATGAAATAGATTGTCGGGGTATGTTGGCATGTGATGTTAGTGAATTAATTGGTAGTCGATGTGAGAATGATGAACGTGTATTGGTATTGTTACGAGAAGCATAATAGTTTGATGTGTGTATTGTATTTGGTTAAAGAATGTACATGATAGTGATAATAAGAAAGTGTATAGTGATAAAATCCTGTTTGACATTTGATCACAAACTAATGTGAGTCTATTCCCTTGCAATAGCTTTAGCACCAATCACTGATCCTCACCTGTCACTGAATAATTGATTTAGGATAGATATGGCCCTATACAGACCTTGGCAATGGAAAATGAAAAGCCAAGACGAGAGGATACAACAAAAAGTCTTGCCAATCATTTTCTGGACACATGATGTGCACGATTCCTTTTGTTCGGCAATTGAAGAAGTAGTACTATCCCCTCTTTTACTACTACTTACTGAGATAATTGCAATTGAAACATGATCAGTTCTAGTACTTATTACTCTTACACAGGATGGATCTATGTTCATCAATCGTCATTCTCCTTGAGTAAAGCAATCATAGCCTCTCTAGATCCATCAACATCCAATCCCTTTTCATCCAGCTTCTTCCTCAATGTTCCTACCCTCATTTTGTTGTATTTGATACGTTCTTCGTCTTCTTCTCCGCCACCTTCAGTTTGTTCTTCCCCTCTTGCCATAGCAGTTAATAAGTCAGTCATCATCGAACTGGGTAAATTATCAAATGATACCTTGCCGATAATGCTGTGCTTGTTTTTCACAATGTAATCCATTACTGCCTCCTTTAGTAAGGCAAGATTCTTGGAATCGGCGTAGAGTAGATTGTCCATCATATTATCCATTGTAATTTCAGTCGATTTTACATAACATGCCTCCGCCTCGAGCTTGAGATGAACTACCCCATACTTATCACAAGCATCAATGATATCTTTTGCCTTGTTCTTTAAATCCTCATCAGATAGTTTACCACCGTATGCATTGTAAATCATGTTCTTAAAAATATCGGGCTTGACATCTGTAATTGAAACCGTAGTAACTTCCCCTCGATCTACTACTCCACACATCTCGTATAGTGTTGGAGCACACTTTTGGAGGATAGGTCTGTGAGCATGAAAACTGGTTATACATCTCTCTGTCCTTTCTATATCTAGTTGTTGCTCACCTACCTCAAAGACTACATCTGCTGTCTCCTGATTCATAAATAGTTCGAGCATATTTTTGTTGATTGGATTTGTTGGTACGAACTGAGTAATTGATTTGCCAGTAGACATATCCTTCATGCGAACTTCTATAACTAACGATCCATCTACTAATGCATTCATAAGTTTTGATCTTTTGGCAAAGTTTTTAACGAACCAGGTATTATTCCTCCCTTGATAATTGGTACCACGAGGTGCAAACTCAGTATTTGATGTTCTATCATATACCACCTCTCTGCCCTCTTCATTTCTAACACTGTAACCATAACGAACTCTAATGCTTGTGCTTGACATATTGGCAAGATCTACTGCAACATACCCTTCGTCTGATTCAGCTCTACCACCAGGATATATGCATAATACCCATTGATGACCAAAACATGAAAATTTGGGTGATACAACATAATTTCCATTACCTCTTGTTGTAGATAGATCAGCAAATCCATGAAAGCATATATTAATTGTCGTCCATTCTTCAAAGTTCTCCGGTGGCGTACCGACGTCAACTCTATTTATGCTCATATTATCCTCTGTTGTTGTTATAAGAAAGTTCACCTATAATTTTTTTTCAGTTTCGATAATTGTGCAACTATTCAATATCTCTAAATATAGAGCGAATACTATGAAACTACTACAAATCGAAAGGGTGTTAAAAACTGATCTATACCTACACTATGTTATTTGCATACGAGATGGATAACTGTTAGTACAGTCAATATAGACGCTCCCGCTTGATATTCTCTTGATATTGAACACTTACTATAGCGGGAATAAAATATTCCCCGTGTAATAAATTTGTTATTTCAATTGTGTAACATGCATATTATCATTCATCATACAGGAGAAGCAGATAGGAGATCATATACAATATACAGAGCTGTTGTAATATAATCACCTCTAACTTGCCACATTATTATATTTAGGTATTATATTATTTTGAGGTGATTTGACGACGGACTCTCAACTTTCTCTCATCAAACATTAGATGGTTGTTTAGTTATTGTAGTAGGTGAATCGATTAGTTGAGAGATCAGTTGGTATTAGCCATCTTCTGCAAAGTACTTTCATCTCATATTATTGTTCTATATATTCATCGGTTTTGCGGCGGTGCCATACAGTCGTCATCATACTTTATAAAAACGAACGCATCATATGCACAAAATTATATTGAGGTATACAGATTAATAGATATTTATTTTATGATGGACGATAGTATCAATAACGCAGACGTATTTATATATACAGAGGGAGCAGAAGTACCTCGTGACGTGGTTCGTGTACGAGTTCATCCATCTGTCACTGTAATTCCCGAGATGGCATTTAGATATCAAAAAAGGTTGGAGGAGGTTGAACTTTGTGAGGGATTAGTAGAAATTGGGAAACAGGCATTCATGCAGTGCATCTTATTAAAGAACATCATAATACCATCTACTGTTACATCAATTGGGATGCAGGCTTTTGCAAGTGTGCAATCAAATATTCTCCTGCCCGACGGTATTGAAAGTATTGGAACTTATGCATTTGCCTGTAATAGCCATATCACAAATTTTAAAGTACCTACTGTGATAATGCCTATTCCTTCAGGAATGTTTAGTGCGTGTATAGGAATGTTTTCTGTTGAGATATCAGAGAATCTCACTCAAATTGTACAGAGTGCATTTCCTTTTTGTAGTTCGTTACGAAATGTTGCCTTATCGTCTGATGCTGAGGTAGTTGCAAGTGGCCAATTTGATAGGTATTATGATAAGTGCAGAGATCTACATAAACTCTTTGGTACAACAGAACAACTCATAAATGCGCTGAAACATCGGTTTGATAATCTACCAATACACAAAATGATATACTATCAATCATACAATAATGTTACAGTGGATCAACTCAATAATGCAACAGATATTAGAATTAGTCGTCGTCGAAGCAAGTTGAATCCATCTGGCAGTCAACAAGATTGTATGGGTATGACCCCTCTGCATATTATGGCATGTTCCACAGTCCAAAATATTGAATTATATAAAGTATTAGTTGATAAGAATCCCGAGACTTTAGTTACAGAAGACAGATGGGGGGCGTCACCACTATTTTATTCAATATGGGGGGATGCCCCTGGTGAGATTATTGAGTTCTTGGTTGAACGTTACAAATCAGTGTACCCTGATTACGTAATGAATTGGACTAGCATGTTAACAACTTTGGGCATTGCTGGAGTACCCGTGGAGGTGATTCAGAATCTTCTTGACTTGCAAGAAGAATCTTTTCATGATCAGTCGATTGATTGGGATGCAGTTATTGAGAGGTTGCCAGTTGAGCCGAATAGTAGGACTTATGGTTACTACTTCAGTAGGAGAGAAGCATTTCAACTTCTTGTTAAGTGCAGTTTTACGGAGCGTATCAATGCCATTGGTTTGAAACGGTGGCGAGACAATGTGATAGACACAGTGATGAACCCAGGTTTTAAAATTATGGATGTTAAGGAGGATACATGGCTCAATGGTATCAAATCCAAACTCAGTCAATACGAGGACGAGTACAGCAATCTAAAAGAGGCCACATCACTGCTTGAGCTTGCCTTATGGGAGATGGAGTTGAATGATCAAAGCAAGAAAGGAAGACAGAACAAAAAGATGAAGATCGATAGGAAGCAATATCGTGTCAGCTGTGGAGCGGAAATTGTTATCCAGCACGTCCTACCGTATCTTCTCGCTGATGAAATTGAAACTATTGATGATAGCAGCGAGAGCGAGATTTCTGATAATGAGTTTGACTATTAGAATGTGAGTCTGAGGGGGAATGAAGTTGCAGAAAAATGAAACAGTACAACCTAATGTCATTACATTTACAATTACAGTACAGACCTATGGTATATCTACTACTCATACAAACTAGCAAACATTCTAACATTCCTAGCATCGCTAAGCTGCCTCTACTTCTACTTCTTCCCTAAGATATCCTCCTCTGCTGCTTACATTTCCATCATACAACTCGGATAGCATATCTTCATATGTTTTGATCACTACATGACGACGGATAGACATCTTTGTTAAATGATATGGAATGAGATAAGATAATGAGCTAGAGAAGCTAAATGACACAAGATGTGCACAATACCACTAGATACTAACCTTGGGAGTTACCATATTGTTCTCGGCAGTGAAAGGCGATACAAACAAGAAGGCTACGGGAATCTCAAACTTCTTGATATCATAACAGTTGAGCTTGATTTCAGCACTGATCAATCCCTTGACCCGATCGTCATTCACAAGCTCTTCTTCAGATACATCCTCCTCCGACAAGCCAAGTTCTGATCTAATCGATACCCAATCTGGCACCACAAGTGCTACATTGTATGGTCGATTAGCTCCTGTAACTACTACCTGAGATATGAAACGACTCATCCCAATAGCTTCCTCGATGGGAGTAGGACAAACATACTTGCCATTCTCAAGCTTATACTGCTCCTTGAGTCGTCCTGTTACTGATAGGAATCAATCACTACCAAGTTTACCAAGATCACCAGTATGAAACATTCGAGACTTGCCATCCGGAGCCAGTGATATAACCTCATCTGTAGCTTCAGGATTGTTATGATATCCCTTCATTACATTTGGACCACTGCAACAAATCTCACCCTCTTGATCGGGTCCTAAAGCATTGCCTTCTGAGTCTACTATCCAAACATGTACTCCTGGTATGACTTGTCCTACTGATCCTGCCTTTCTTTGACTCAATACATTCAATGCAATGACTGGTGACGTTTCAGTCAAGCCTGTGCATGATATATGAGGTGTGCATAAGATGTGAGCATAAGCAGATGTGTTCAGATATGTGCATAAGATGTGTTCATATGACATGTTTTAGCCAATCGAGACTCACCATATCCCTCACAGACTGGAATGCCAATGCTATCCATAAAGTTTACAATCTCTGACGGACAAGCTGCTCCAGCTACGAATCTGTGTGTAGAGATTGAGAGATAGATTTAGATAGGAACATTAATAAAGGATACCGAACACATGATATGCACAAAACAACTTATGCACATTTTCAACATACTCACCCTGCTCGTAGATTACCACCAAATCGATTTCTAATCTTTGACAGAACAATATCATCAAGTATCTTATGCTTCAGTCCATCTACTAACCCAAGAGGAGGTGCCACTTTGTCACAAGAACCATCTACTGAACTTCCATTTTGATATTGAGCATTGGCTTTACCAAGACGCAATGCCGATCTCATCAACGTTTGTTGAATAGGACTTGCATTATTCATTGTATTAATAACTCCATCATGTACCTTCTTATATAATGTAGGCACTGCATACAACAAGGTAGGCTTAACGAGTTGCAAATCATCAAGTATGTGAGGTATACCTCGACAGATACCCATACTTGCACCCTGTGATAATAAGCACCATAACTCACAAGTCTGACCGTAGGAATGTGCCCATGGTAGGAATGCTAATGATCTATCATTGGACGATGGAAAGTCTAATGTATGTTGTTTACCCATGTTTCGTCCAGCTTTGATGTTGGATACTTGATTGCTATGGATTAGCTCAACTCCCTTCGGTTTGCCGGTCGTTCCACTTGTGTAGATTAGATTTGCTAGATCATCTTCCAATGGTTCAACCACATCGTTGTCTAATATCATACTATTCTTCTCTACACTTTGCATAGCACCACGAAACGAATGTGGTTCATCTACAGGAGCATCTAAACACAACACTTCCGAAACTAACGGAGTATTAGACAACACTTCCTTCTTCACTTTTAGATAGATATCCTCAGTCGAACAGAATAATGCAATACAACCCGAATCATTGAGTATATGTGTCCAATCTTTGGGTAGTTGTGCTTCATACATTGGTACTAATGTAGCATTGAGTGAGTAGGTTGCCGCGGCGATTGTTGCCCATTCATGTCGATTGTTACTAATGATGCCAACCTTTGAGTAGGGTTGTACGCCTAATTGATGTTTTAGTACTGATCGACATAGTTTGACATTGTTTGCAAATTCTGAATATGTCATCCAGTTGAATGTGGATTTGTTGTAAGTACCGAACAGTGGATAGATATCGTATGCCGATGTGGCATTGCTAATCATTTCGTGGAGTGTGTTGAATTGCAAGTATCCATCTTTATCAATGATATCGTTCTTTGAAGTGTTGCTAACATGTTCATTGTATAGACTACGAACTCCAGAGTTGTTGGTTGTTGCAATTGCAGGTATTGTTGATAGAGGATGTAGATTTCGAGTGAGCAATGTATTAATTTTGTGTCGAGAAGATCGTCGTGCAAATCTCGAGATTGATGAGGTAAGAGTTGTCATTGAATTATTATCATCTATATGTATTCTATTGTCTATTATCGATAACCCTTCTTCTTCTCTATTATTATGAGACGATCATTGCATAAAGCGCTGAGCATTGTTGAGCCGCCGCATGGCGTGATTGCTACCTACTATCATTGTTCGTCATTTTTGACACCCAGAATTTGCTTGGTAAGAATGAACTCTCACAAATGTTTTTGGTATCCTCCCTCTTTAGCCTTAGCGAGAAGTTCAATCTTCAGCACTAATGTAGTACTGGTTGGTACTTATTGAAGGCTATAAAGGACTGTATGAATATAACTTCCTCCGCAATAGTATATTCTCGTATTATTATTGCATATACCCATCGGTTTTCGTGTGGCGCTTCATGTCATATAAAAAACTAACACACCTCACAAGTGCTCATTTCTTTTGATTTTGATAGGGTGAACCGATATTGATATTCTGACATACTCTAATTTGATATTGGCCAGCATATTCAAATCTACAATTGTATACTTCCATCTCATATATAGATCGGTATTCTGTGTCTCTTACTGCCGACAGAGTTCTTTATCGTACCTTACGTTTATAAAAACAACACATCATATGCACTAAAATTGGTATTGGTCTAGACATAGTATAAATTATCATGGCAGACGATAACAATAATGATGATGGTGTATTTGTATATACACAAGGGGCGGTAGTACCTCATGATGTTGTCCGTGTACGTATTCATCCTTCCGTTACTGTAATTCCCGAGGAAGCATTTAACCAACACGAGAAGTTGAAGGAAGTTGAACTATGTGAAGGGTTGTTAGTAATTGGTGTGAGGGCATTTTTCGGTTGTCATTCATTGAATAACATCAAAATACCCTTAACTATTACGACTATTGAAGATTCAGCTTTTGGGGGTGGTATTCAATCGCAGATGCGTCTACACGATGGCATTGAAAGTATTGGTCGATATGCCTTTTCATGTGGAAACATCACAAATTTCAAAGTGCCGCCTCTAATAAGTTATACCTCGAGAGGCATGTTCAGTGGATGCACAAGAATGTTTTCTGTTGAGATATTAGAAAGTGTCACATATATTCAACCATTAACGTTTTCTTCATGCATTTCTCTACGGAATGTGGCCATCCCACCTTCTGCAGGAATTGAATGGAATGCATATGGAAATGGTGGACCATACTCTGCTGTGTTTTGTAGAGATCTCGTACAACTATTCGGCGAACCACTTGATGAATCGTCACCTATTACCTATGCATTAAAACATCGCTTTGACAATCTTCCAATACATAAAATGATATACTACCAGTCATATAATAATATGACAGTAGATGAACTAAATAATTCAACAAATATTAGGATTAGTCGACGTCGAAGCAAGGTTAATCCATCTGGCAGCCAACAAGATTGTTTGGGAATGACTCCTCTTCATATCATGGCATGTTCAACGGCCCAGAATATTGAATTATATCGGTTATTGATCGAAAAGTACCCCGAGAATCTCATTACAAAAGATAGATGGGGTGCATTGCCATTACTTTATGCTGTATGGGGAGAAGCACCTAGCGAGATTATTCAGTTCTTGGTGAAAAGTTACACCTCCCTCTCCCCCGATCACGTATTGAATTTGACCGAGATGATACAAACATTGGGTGCTGCTGGAGCTCCTGTGAGGATTATTCAGAATCTTCTTGACATGCAGGAAGAAGATTTTCCTAACCAATTGATTGATTGGGTGGCTGTTATTGAGAAGTTGGCAGTAGAACCGAGGTGCGGTTCTGTCTGCAGGAAACAAACATATCAATTTCTTGTCAAGTGCGGCTTTATGGAACGTATCAACGCCATTGGTTTGAAACAGTGGCGAGACGATGTGATAAACACGGTGATGAGCCCAAGTTTTATCATGCCATATGATGTCAAGGAGGGAAATTGGCTTGATGGTATCAAATCAAAACTCATTCTATATGAGGCGGAGTACCACAGACTGAAAGAGGCCACATCACTGCTCGAACTTGCCTTGTGGAAGATCAAATTGAATGATCATGAGGGGGAAGAAAGGCAGAACAAGAAGATGAGGATAGAAGAGTCCGACGTACGAGAACAATGTCGTATCAATTGTGGAGCCGATATTGTAATTCAGCATGTTCTACCATATCTTCTAATTTCACCAGCTGATGCCGATGAAAGCGGTGCCACTGATGAGAGTAGTAGAAGTAGTAGAAGTAGCGAGAGTGATGGCGAGGCCAACGAGGCACACAACTTTATGTATTAAAGTCCGAAAACAATGTCTTATAAGTTGTGAATCAGACATTGTAATCCAACATGTTCTACCATTTTATGATAAACATGACGCAAGGCTGGGAGGTTGTTGGATACGGAGAGGAAAGAGACGAGGACGAGAAAATCAAGGCATATATTAGAAGGAAGGTATCCTTTATGCAATGCAGTGGCAGTAGTCAATCGCTGCAGGCGGATTATAATCATAACTATAGTATATAGTTACAGTACACACAATACGTCAACCAATATAATAATAACCATGAACCTTCGGACTCGGATAATTTATGACAATAGAACTACATAGAATTAGAATCTGCATTCTGAACAGTTATCATTCAAGTTTCATTAGTAGTCATTAGGGTATCCTGCATCTCTCTTGTTTGAGTAGTGTACTTAAAATGAGGACTGCTACCACGCAATACTGAACAAGTAGATGATGATGTATCAACCTTTTGATAGCAGCTTTCTCAGCTTGGCGGTAGGTATCCATTATCTAGGTATCCTTCGAAAGAGATTACAAGAGAATTCGTTTAGACCCAACTGACATCACTCGCTAACACAACACAACAAACCAATCTTTAACTGACCTAACCGACACTATGCGCCAAAAACGGCGAACAGCTTGTTTGATTGCTCATAATATGCAATAACCACTGTCATACATCATCATACTATTGATTGTGTGCTATATTCATACTAATTAATCCAAGGAAACTCCCATTGTAATTAGAATAGTATTGCAATATAATTCTCAAAAGAATAACCATGTCAAGCAATAACACCCCGAACATTGCTGCCTCCATCAACAATACATCAACTACTACTACACCCCGTACAACATCAATAGAGGAAATAACACCAAAAACAGCAACATGTACTGAACAATTATTGGCCTTGGCTGCAGCATCGCATGCTTCTGCTGATATGGCTGCCTCTTCTACACAAGAAGTCGACGATGATAATCAAGATGAAGAGAGTACGGTGAAGCAACTATTGCCAGTAACTTCCCCTATCAAGATTACAAACGGTCCATCAACATCAAATACTACTGCTAATAATAATGAGAAGGCACCAACTCCCGATAAAGCCGTCAGCAGCAACTCTCAAATGTCACCAACAACTGCTACTAAAATTATAACAGAGGCACAAACTCCAAAACATTGCAATAAGTCTCCATACAACACTTCCACAACAACTAATACCACTACTGTTAATAATACTAAGTTGAATAGCGAGGTTAATCATACCACAACAAATACGGTCAGCGGTTCAAATCCAATAGGTAAACAATTAAACCCCAATCCACCAGCTCGTAGTAAACCTATCAAACAATATTGGCCAACTCGATATTCAACTATTAATCAAAATGAACGACGTATACAGGCTGAATTGGGTAATTATTCAACATCATATGTCGAAGGTAATGTTGAGAGTAGTAGTAGCAAAGAGAGGGAAAAGAGGGAGAGGGATAGGATGATTAGGGAGAGAGATGCTAGGGATTATGCTCAGCGAAATTATAGTCAGCAACAGCAACGGAATATATATGAACAACAGCAGCAGCAGTATGTTAATGCTCATAGGAATATGTATGAAAAACAACCGTATGGGTATGGAGGTTCACCGCCTACACATTATCATCATAATCATCAACCAATGCCTCAGTTTGTTGTACCACCTCATAGCCGTTATTCATCTGGAAAGTATCATTATGAAGGGGGGTATCCACCACCGCATTATGAGGGTTATCCGCCCTCACATTCAGTAGCTCGAGGTGGGTATTACAGTAGTCCATCGAACTATCAACGTCAATATAACGTAGCGGGCTATAGTGCCGCTCAGGTGGCAACACATCATGCACCTCCTCAAGCTACGTATGGTAACACAACGGGTGGTTATGGAAGGAGTTATCAAGATAAAGAAGTTCCATTATCAACAGTCCCATCCACAGAGGACAGGTCCAAGGATGGTAGTTTACATGCCGTATCATCTAGCTTTTCAAATGAAGGTGTAGTAGGAAGTAGTAAGGCTTTAATGAAAAGCATGCAGAGTCCGGGTGTTGTTACGAGTAATGGTAGTGTTGGTGGTAAGTTGTACCTCTTATCGTTTGTTGTTCGTGCACATCTTGTGTCACTTTTATACCTTATCATTCCGTCTAACCCTCTCCCTTTTGTCTACTCTCGCTTAACCATATCTTCGACACAGAATCAACAGAAGAAAGAGTAATACCCAATCAACCATCACTCAGTAAATCAAGTGAATCAAAGGAAGAAGATGACGCTGTATCATGGCATCAAACTAAGGATGAAATGTTACGTCTTACAATGACCAAAAGTGAATTGACCGATGTGTCCAAGGTTACTGATGAAAGTTCAGGAGTAGTTCAGACTGAGAAACAGGCTGAGGATACTGGTGTGTCCAAGGAAGTTGCCGAGAGTTCGTCGGCTGTTCAGACCCCCAAGAATACAACTGCTCAGCAGTCAAGTGAAGAGGAGAAGAAGCCACAAGATGTTGAGGAAAGTGATTTAAAACAAGTACCGTCGACATTGTCACATACCTCAAGTTTATCACATTCACCCACCGATGAACAGCAATCTCAACAGCAACAACAACCATCATCAACTCGTAGTTCACGTGCCGCAACACATGCCATTCAGCATTATGAAAATAGTATGAATGAAATGATGATGGGGTATCATCCACGGAATATGATGTATCCTCCACCACCATCACATCATGTACCTTCTCCGCATCATTATGGTCATCATCATCCACAATATCATCATCCACATGCTGCTGCGGCATATCACTATCCACCGCCACAACAGCACTATCACCATACCCATCCACCACCTCATATGCATCCTGCACGATTATCCAATGTTCATACGGCTCAAGGTGCTAATCCCGAGGATGATAACTCGCCAAGTGCATCAACTATATCCACCAAGGCAAGTTTAGCTGTTGTGCCGCCTGTCATGGTTAGCAATACGCCAAGATCTGAAGGAGCAGCAAGAGCAGGAGACAAGGATGGTGATCTGATGCATGCTCATCAACTATTATCATTATCGGCTTCTAAATCGAATGATGATGATGTCAAGCCCAAGCAGCAAGTCAAGAGTAATAGTGCCGTCAAGATGGAACCAATGGCCGAGCCTCAAGATGATGAATATGCCAATCCACCAGCCAAACGTCGTCGAAAGTTGAGTGATATATCCATGAATCCATCGCCCACCGCGTTGGCGTTAGACAACCGTCCATCACCTACCGACTCGGCCACTAATCAAAGTCAACAATCACATCAAAGTTTAGAATTAGGTGCCATGCCATCATGGGATACCACCGGTGCCGGACGACCATTGGCAGGATGGAGTGTCTGTAGTGGTATGGGTTCGACCGGCGGACATAGCTTTGGTAATGATGTACATAACTTGTTAGGATCGGCATTTAGTTTCTCGGACAGTGTGCTAAATTCAACTACTGGAGGATCGGGTGAAGAGGGACGTCCGGGTAGTAGTGGAAGTAGTGCTGATGATCAAGATCCAAGTCCCAAGAGCATATTGAGTAAGATTGGTGAGAAACGTAAGAGTTTGGCACCGGGTACTCATGTACAGTTCTCAACATCGTCGTCGTCAAGTCATGGTGGTAGGAAGCGTGGTTTGTCATCGTCACAACAAGCACCACCACCTATGAGTCATGAAGAGTATGCATATTATCAATCACGACACCCTGGGTATACACCATCATATCATTCTTCCACCAGTCATCGAGGAGCATACCACGAAGAAGATCCATATTATGGCAGTAGGAATTATGTAGTATCAAGTGCCGCTGCCGCTGAGTATGTACGTCCACAATTCCAACAAGATCGCCGTCGACCAGAGTCAAGTGTACCCTCCTCTTCTTCTAAGTCCAAGAGTAAGATACCTGCACCACAATTTATCAACGTGCATGGTACAACGATGGCAGCACCCGGGGGAGGGTATTGGACGAAGGAAGAAGATTCAACATTGATGGATCTAATGAAGAAGAAGACATCATTAAAGGATTGGGGTCCCATGACGAGTAGATTGAATAAAGCATGTGGGGGTAACAAGATTCCAGGAGATGTTCAAGAACGTTGGGTACGTTACCTCAAGCCTGGATCACGTAAAGGACAATGGACTAAAGAGGAGGATAACATTGTTCGGGAAGCTGTCGAGCAGTCAAACGAGAATCCATACACAAGATGGAGTGACTTGTCAAGGGAGTTACCCGGTCGTGTTGGAAAACAAGTTCGTGATCGTTGGGTGAATCATTTGAACCCGGCACTTAGTCATGAACCGTTCAGTAGGGAGGATGTAAGTATATACTTGACACTTGATTTGTATGTAACATACCAGACGTGTTCCTCACTTTTCATCAACACTTTCTATACCCCGCAAAACAGGATCTCATGTTATGGGAAGGTCATCATAATATTGGCAAACGATGGACAGTTATAAGTTCGAAGGTCTTCAAAGGAAGCCGATCTGAAAATCATATTAAGGTAAGCTTGATTTGATTCTATGCTGTTGATCTGAGGGATGAATAGGAAGCTGTGCAGACCTATATGATATTGTGCACATGATATGCACGTTTACAGTTAACTAATCACAATCCATTGTCTTCTTTCTTCTACCTTATTAGAACCGTTGGTACTCGGCTGCCTTCAAGAAGTTTATAGCAAAAGAGTTTGGTGACGATGCATACAAGTTGGTCAATTCAGGGCAGACGAGTGCAGATGTTGTGGCAGTTACTGGCCTTGTATCTCATCCCAAGTCCAAGCAGCAGAAGCCTGATCAACAAGAAGATGAGCATTTTACTGTTGTTGATGGTCAAACATCGAAAAGAAAGCGTATTGCATATGCTGGGGAAATCATTGACCGATGAGGGGATTGTCGGCTTGATGAGATAGTTACACATTGGCCCATGTCAGGGGGCACATTACATATCTTTCATATTGTGTAGCTCCTATTGTAAGTTTTAAGAAATTGTACAGGAGAAGTTCAATACACAGATTCATATTTATCTTTAGTTATCATCTTAAGTATGCATTGACTATATGCGGTGTGGATGATGATATTGCTTCTAGTAGAGCGAACCATAGCATGCCCCCAACACGTGTCTAAATTCTGAAAATGTCTCAAGTAAATTTGAGAAAGATTTGAGGGCTAGTAGAGTAATGTAATCATCAAGAAGATGCTTATGAAGAAGACCTTTGCATACTTTGTCTCCATTGTTGTTGTAGGCTCTACTGCTACTAGCGGTATCCATCCTTCTCCTGCTTTGGCGAAAGGTGGGGAGGAGGACAACAGCTCGTCTAATACAAATCTCCGCAATTCGATAAGTACCACCGATGGTCGTAATCTAGCCAAGAAGAAGGGACCAAAGAAGAAGGGTCCTTTTGATGATGAGGAGACTGGTGCCGCATGTCCTCAATTCTGTCAATTAGAGTTCTCGGCAGGAGTAGGGTTCATTAATATTGTTGCAACAAAAACAACCCAAGCCATCAATGCTGTTCTTCCAAAAACCTACACATCTTTTGATGGTAGTATTACGAATGTTACCGATCTTATTCCTCAAATCAATGAAACGATTATCGATGCTTTTGCGGCGTGTGGGGACAAGTATGAAGTTACATCTTCTAGTTCCTTTAGTTCACCTCCTGAACTTGTCAAAATCAGGTATGATATTGAAGTTTGTGGACCATTTATCAATCAGAATGATCTTATCGATGTTGAGTAAGTAGTTATACCCTCATGCGTAATCTACATATCTTCACACTTGCGTTTTCTAAATGATTTGTTACACCTTTAGATCTTCTGTTGATGTCGTCTTCAATACGCCAGGCCTGCTCAATTGGAGTTACGGGAATTTGTGAATAGAGCCTATCTCATCAATAAGAATCTGTTTTTGAATGGTATTGTTATATTCCGAAGGTTAAGGATGATATGATTCGACCGTTGTTTTAAATGTAATTAATAATTTTGTCTCGGAATAGTTCGGGCCTTCTAAATACCGACCGCACGTGTATTGTGCAACACAATACCCTGTTTGTTAATTGCAATTCTCAACTCCAAGGTACACTACTCTTCGGTATCATATCTGGTCCACACCAACTTAATATCTCCTTCATCTCAGGACAAGTTAATTCATACGGTGGCATCCTAACGAATGGATTACGTTCAATCCTCTTTTGTTGCAATACTTTAGTATGACATCCATAAGGATCTGTTTGATATGGTACCAATGAATTAGCCCTTTCACCCTCCGATGATTCATCTAAGTTAAACCCCGTAGAAGACGGTGGATCAACACCAACATAATGAAAATTATGTAATGGATAATGTATTGCATTGGCATGTAAATGTTCAAATCTTGTTTGTTTGAATGTAAATGATACCATTGATATCTTCTTTGGGTATGTATGTGTTACTTCATGGAATCTACATATTGAGAATAGTAAATTTTGATAACTATCGGTGGCATATTCTTCTGTTATTGTTCTGGCACGTACTGTTGATTGGTTATTGGATTGTATAATTCTATTCTTTATATTGATTGTTGTTTCACCACCATTGGCAGTTGGGATAGTACCTCGTCCATCCCATAGCTCTAATGCATCAGCAACTCGAAAGTACTGTGGTTGTTTGATAGTATGTAGTATGTGTGTGTATTGATAGATTAATGCCGATATGCAGTGGTAAGAAATCAGATATGCACGACATTATGAACACATAAACAACATATAGACATACCGATCCACCCTCCGTTTCAGGACCAGTCCTAGCTCTAGTCTCACCACCACTAAACATTAATAAACTATATTCATCTTGTATTGCTAATTGTATCCCAGCTTATATATGTGATACAATAGCTTGTGGTAATCCTCTCTTTCTTTGATAATCATATTCAAACCATACTGAATCATCATAGGCGGCTTTTTCGACAGAGCCTGAGATTAGTACTGAGTGTCCTGCTACTATTATTAGATGTGTTGCTTTTGTTGCTATTGATTTGTCATTCTATATTATAGTATTGGCGTGCAAAGTATGTGGGGATATGTTAGAATTAGAGAGACGGTGCACCAAAATGCAAACGATATGAATTGCAATATAAAACTTACAAATGGTTGCGAATCTGGGTGTATCCAAACATTATCGTACTTAGAACTATCTCCACCACGTAAATGTTGTCTAATACCCATACCATAATCTATATAACCACCACTATGAAGTGAACCAACAAAGTATATCGATACAATTATCCAAATTAGTATACTGATTATGATAATGTTTTGTACTTTACATTTTGATTTTATATTATGATGACGTACACGACGTCTTCTTCTCGGTGATCTTTCAGTTAGTGAGTTCATGCTGAGAAGAGAATACAATAGGTCGGCAGTCGATAATGATAACAACTATCACACAAACAACAATTAACAAGTTGATTATTTTCATGCTGAAAACTCCTTAAGAAGATCCCCATGAAGCTTCAGGATGCTAACCACGATAGCCCTAAATTCACTCGTATTACATTTTGTCTAAATATATCAAATTGGTCTACATTGCATCACAAAGTATAGGGTAGCCACGGTTTCTCTCTCCCAAATGTCAACGTACATATCATCAATTAACATATGGTTTGGTCACTACGACACAAATAATTATGAACACATGATTTGTGCTTTTCACTGTTCAGCTTTGATACAACCATAATTGAGGTAATTTGGAACGGCGGCTTAATCCTTACTACACTTACTACAATATATCTACTTTCCCCAAAACAATCTAAGCATCCACAGGTTCAACATCATTATTATCCTCTCCATTATCATCGTCGTTGTTATCATCGCTATCATGTTCCTTTAGAAGAGCAATCATTGACTCCCTTGACCCATCAACATCCAGTCCCTTCTCATCTAACATCTTCCTCAGCGTCCCTACCCTCATTGTATTGTATTTGATACTTTCCTTTTCTCCATCATCTTCTGTATCCTCTCCCCAATGCCTTGATACAGCAGCTAATACGTCTGAAATCGCACCCCCCGGAACATTATCAAACGATACCCTGCCCAAAATATCTCTTTTATTTGCAACGATATAATCCATAACGGCCTCTTTGAGTAGAGCAAGATTCTTGGAGTCGGCGTATAGAAGGTTGTCCATCATGTTATCCATTGTAAATTCGGTTGTTCTGACATACATTGCCTCGGCCTCGAGCTTAAGATTGACTAAACCGTACTTGTCACAAGCATTTATTATGTCCTTTGCATTAGCCTTCAACTTCTTATCGGATAACTTGCCTCCATATGCATAGTACAACATGTACTCGAATATCTTGGGCTTAGCATCTGTAATTGATACGGTAGTAATATCTCCGCCCTCCGCCGGTTTGCACAGTTCAGCCAACATTGTTGAAATATCTTGTAGAACAAAGCGGTGGGCGTAGAGCCTTGTCGTTGTCTTCGTCTTTTTATTGATATGCTCCTCCTCATTCTGACAGCTTTCATTATTAACCTCGAAGACCACATCGGCTGTTTCCTCGTCCATAAACTTTTGAAGAACATTTTTGTTGATTGGATTTGTTGGTATGAATTGAGTAATTGATTTGTCAGTAGATGAAGGCCTCATTCGAACTTCAATAACCAATGATCCGTCTACCAATTTATCTAGAAGTCTTGATCGTTTGGCAAAGTCTGTGATGGTCCAAGCATTACTCCCAGCACCAACTTCTGTAAACTCATCTATTTGTAAGCGGTTGTGTATGACTTCTTTGTAATTGGCATCTCTAACCATGCAACCCCATTGGACATTTATACTTGTATATGATTTGTTGCAAAGACCTACGGCAATATATCCTTCCGGTGAATCTTCCTCACCTCCTGGATACAGTTTCAACCTCCACTGATGACCAAAGCATGGAAATTTAGGTGATCGAACAAACTCGTCTCTTGTTGTAGATAGCTCAGCAAATCCATGAAAGTATACTTTAGTCGTCGTCCAATCCACAAAATCTGTTGGTGCGGTACCGACGTGCAATACACTGCTCATATGCTATTTTGTATTATAAGTAAGTAATGGAAGGTGCACCTTATATTATTTTCTCTTAACTTTTGAGTATCGCTTTAATGAAAGAACTGGATACCACTAAACTACTACCGATCAAAAGAGCGTTAAATATTAGTTTAAATTGACTATCGCCAATACATATAGATGATTATTCTATTACCAAATGATGAACCACCCATTGCAATAGAGCTCTGACTTTTACGAGTTATCATTCACCGAGTGAAGGATACCATCTCGGTATCCTTTTATGTCCTCCACTCTCTCTTTCAGTAGTGAATAGGATAAAAGAGGTAGAATCCCTCTCCTAGAGGTGAGAGGACCAGCAAGGCCAACAAGATAGACTCATTGTTTCTACTTATACATCACTTTACTTTACATATAGGATACTGCCTCGTTCATGGACATGCTCCTCTTCCTCCTCTTCCTCTTTCACTATCTTGGTGTTGTTGCTGTGGGTGTTTCGGGTACCAGACCTTTGATTAACGTTATCGTTCTCTCACCCTGACTACGCTTGGCCATTAACCTTGTAAATGTAGCCGCAGTCATGTTCCGTGTATCTACTCCATCCAATCCTACAATCACATCACCCGAATCAACCAGTCCCAACAACTGAGACGTCGGTTTCAAACTATGTATCATTGGTCCCTCAGATGTGGTATCTATTATAATACCTAGTGGACCAGGTGGAGCTTGAACATTGTACAGCTTCCCTCTCTGTTCACATGTACTCATTGTCAAATGAGACATACTTGTTGGTGAACCAAAGCTAAACCCTTTCCCTTTTCTGGGTGTGAATGGTGACATGATGGCACTTGTATCATACTGATCACCAATCATCTTCTTCTCAACATTATTCAGGTTGAACTGATTGTTACTGTATCCACCCAGGGACGTGGGTGAGAATGTATCTTCTCGAACGGTAGGATTCGATAGATTGGATACTGTCTCCTTGATTTCGAGCATATCCTCGGTACTCTTGCCATGAGCATAAACAAAGATGTTTCCTGCCTTTTGTTTGATAGCTTCTTTGAGCTTCTTTGGGGACATATCAAGTGCTGATACTTCTTCGAGTTCGTCTTGCTTCTCAGTTTCTATTGAATTCGACTTGGTCTGTGGGGTTTAAGAGAAGGAGGAAGTTGATATGGTTAGATGTGGTAGGCCAGTCGATATTCAAGACAGAATAGTATACTCACCTTGTCTATGAGACTCGTTTCCCTTGCATCATTCAAGCTAGCCATACGGGGAGATAAACTAGCCATCATATTTATTAAGGCACTTGGCATGTATTCTGAGTAGTCTCTGTTATCTTTTTGGTCAAGTGCATCCTTTATTTCCTCATCAACATCAAATACATCTTCCTCATCCTGTCCAGGAGGAACGGCAATACTCTTTTTCATCTTACCCTCAGCTTCCAATGTATCAGCCAACGACCGAACCTCTTCTTCCACTAATGAATCCAAGTCATAATGTGATGGTTCACTCTCATCATCATGATGATGCATACGACGTCGTTGCCGACGAGTTCCAACTCCACCACCTGATCTACGTTCCATGAAGAACATACTACCCACAACTGCTACTAATGCCACGGCAGCGGCTGATACTATCCATGCTAAATTACTTGGACTGCTCTTCATATTGCTATTGGATGAATCGGATACCGGCAGTGCCTCAAGTTTCGAGGTTGTATCTTCTATCGACAAGGTTGGACTAGATGGTGCTCCCTTGGATCCTTTACTTTTACTCGGACTTTCATTGGGTGTCTTGGAACTTTTAGTATCCATTAACATGGTAGGACCTTCCTTCTTAGCAGACTTGGTACTACTTGCTTCGGATACCTTCTTCGCCTTTGCATCACTTGTTTTACTCTTACTTGTTTCAGTTTTGCTACTCTTGCAACTCTTACTACCAATACAGGTAGGCATTAGTGAAATGGATGGAGCAGACGATTCAGACGGCTGTTGACTGGGCTGAGCGGACTCGCTTGGCACACTCGATAAAGAAGGAACGTAAGAAGGCAACATTGACGGAGTCTCGGACGGTTCTGTTGATTCTGAGGGCATGAAGCTTGGCAGTGTAGAGGACGAAGGAACTTGTGAAGGCTCCTCACTTGGCTGTAACGATGGTTCTGTTGACTCTGATGGCATAGTTGACTCTGAAGGCATCATGCTTGGCTCACTTGACATTGAAGGCTGACTTGATAAAGAGGGTGCCAAGGAAGGTTCACTACTAGTTGATGGTTGTAAACTAACTGATGGTACTGAACTAATCGTTGGTGAGGCGGTAGATTTGGTAGACTTTGATTTACTACCGGCTTTGGTTGTACTTGATTTGCTGGTCTTTGTCTTTCCGCTCTTGCTACTACCAGCTGTCGGTACTTTTTCTGTCTTCGTCTTACTCTTTATACTACCAGCTGTGGATACTTTCTCTGCCTTTGGATCATATGTACTTTTACTTGCCTTGGTTGGTTTCATTGTCGGGGTATCCATTTGTGGTACTAGTCCTGCATTCTCTGACATTTGAGAATCATCAGTATCGGTAGGACTCCATAACATGTTATTAAGGGTAGGACGACTAACTACCGCATCACTGTTACCAATCACTTCACTCAACGTTGGACTGTCCGTACTAGTATCGACCGTGGGCGAGGTAGAGACCGGCTGTTGACTACCCGAAGGAGACACTGTAGGCTTATCATCCTCACAAACATGTAATTCACAACATTTCTCATAACTATCAAATAAGTATACACTACCATCATCATCTGTACTAAAATTACGTTCCTCTTTCATCCATTGTGGATAATTATTATCATATATACATGTATGGCATATAGATGACCCGCCGCTATTAGGACTGCTACTGTTATTGCATATGATACGTTTGGGGTAGTGATATTTAGGTGTTTCAGTTGGTTCATTTGATAGTGTTGGGTTGTTTGTTGGTTGTAATGTTGTTGGTTGAACTGATGGTGAGATAGTTGGTTCTATTGGGGAAGAGGTGGGATGACTTGATGGTTCAGTGGTTAATGGAGACGAGGTGGGATGACGTGACGGTTCAGTGGTTACCGGAGAAAGAGTAGGATTACCCGATGGCATATTAGTAACCGGACTACTACTACTTGGCCTCTCCGTAGGTGAAGAAGTTGTTGTCAACTTCATACTCAATTCAGTATCTTCAATAGCCCAATCAAAGTCGGTAGTGACCTCCTCGGGAGATGAAGGATGAGATGTAGGACTCCATTGTGTAAATCGATTAAATGTTGGATGTTCAGTAGTTGATGTTTCACTCGAGGGTTCAACTGTTAATGGATGACGTGTTGCCAAGGCAGTCGGTGAGAGAGTAGCCTCCTTAACTTGTTCATCTACTTCTTCAATTCCTTCCCCGTCCTCTACACCAGTATTCACCTTCTCAATTCCCTCACCTTCCCCGGTCTCTTCTTTAACTTCTTCCCCGACCACCTCAATCCCTTCCTCATCAATCTCCTCTTCATCAGTCTCCTCCACTTTAGCATCTTCTTCATTCAACATGTCATTAATATCATCAAACACACTATTAGGCGGTACTTTCACACCAGGTTCATCTAACCATTCAAATTCTGAACCATTCCATTGATATTCATTCTGTGTTAGTGGTGGTGGAGTTGATAGTGATTGATCTGAAGTAGTTGATAATTGTTGGGATTTAGTTGATAGTGTAGAGAGCTTTAATGGCATTGATAGATCTTCTTGGGGAATTGATTGTAGTGGCATTGACATTTCTGTTGTGCTGCTACTTATACCGTCTAAATCCGTATCTAAATCTACGTCATCCATATCAGTATCATCTGCAAGATTGCTTACTGCTGATGTTGGTGAATATGTTGGATAATTTGTACTCTCAATCTCCACCGCCGCCCCCTCCGATGATGGAAGAGATGACTTCGAGCCTCCGCTGTTCATTAGAGAACTTAGAAAGTTGATCATATCGATTAGTACATTACTACTCTTCTCTGTCACCAGTGGATCTTCTTCCATATTATCATCTTTTTCTAATTGCAATCGTCTACTAACTCCAATATTATTATCGATGTCGGTATGACGTAATCTCTTTAGCTGTCCTCCATTCTTTATACTATGATGAGATGGATTTGTCTGTCGATTATCGTTAGGCGGTGCTACTATATTATATTGGCGTTGTTGTATCCTAGGAGTAGAGGTACCAATTGCAATACCAGCTGATGATAGAAGTAATAACGTACTAATTTGCAATGTTTTAGATGTTGACCACATCTTGTGTCTATTTTTTTATGTTTTGCTCTTGTTTTATAGCAATTTAGCGCTAGTAGTGGTCTTCTCGATTATATCGTGGTCTACTCGATTATATTTATCTATGGAAGCTACTGTTATCAATACACCCCCATGATGCTATCTCTAGTAACTGCAAGAGTGAGATCGAATGTGGTATGAAGTTTAGTTTTTGGATTTTGGCCGAGAGATAGAATAGATACCGGATGGATAGAATGAGGTCTCGTTTTCGATATTTAGGAGAAAGCTGTCCAATTAGATGCATGGACTCCCTGATGTGTAGACACGCGTATACGACTTGGGCTCAAACGGTCATAATCTTATTATACTCAACGCTCTCACACCCGACAATCAGCACCTTGTCTACTACTACAATCAATCTACCCATCTACCAATCTCTAGTATCAGCCCACATGTATTGATGAGATAGAGAGGGCGTATACTCGTCATACAGCGGCGGCATAGTATAAATCATACAAAACAAACAATCATGAATTATCAAAATCAAGAAGCACCAAAAACAAATCTAACAATGGATTCAACAATTGCAACATACGAATCATACCAACTACATAAACAGCAACAACAATATACTAGCAATACTGCCAATAATGATAATGCCAGTACTCAAGCACAACTTGCATCCTACAATTATTACCATCCAACTAAACCTAGCCATTCGATGAAAATGAAGGGGAAAGTGCAAGAAGAGGAGAGAAGAGAAGATGCATCAACTCTTCGACATTCAGTTACGATGCCAACTAAATTATCATCAACACAACCTACTATTGCTAATAATCAACAGCCGCAGTCGGTACGATTTGCATCTTCTGCAGACTATACCAATATGAACAATAGCAATGTCTACAATATGAACAATAGTGGGTATCAACGGCAGCAGTTTGCAATTCAAAGAGAAATAAATAAAAGTATGTCATCAACAATTAATACATTAGACGATTATACTATTGGATTGAATAGCTATGCTGCATCTAACCATCAACCACAGCAGAAGCTCGCACAACCTAAAGAGATAAAGAAAGTATATCCACCAATAAAGTTATCACAGAAAACAATTAGTTTATCCAATAAGCTCGTTTCACCTATCAAGAGTAAAGTTAAAATGGTACAGCCTGGACGATTATTTGTTAGAATGCCTATTAATATGAAGGAAGAGGAAGAGAGGTTGATGTTTAGTTTGGGAGAGTTTAGGTACGTGTTGTGCATATCTTGTGATTCAACTTTTGGTTTTGTATATGCCAAGTTTTTGCGCATATGATATGTTCTCTTTATAATTGACCGAAACTGATACTCTGTGCTCTCTCTTCTAACCACTTCTAAACATCGTTCCCCATTCTCAAAGTATCGGGATAGAACTAACAGATATCGATGGGAATACAATAGAACGTGCCAAGAAGAAGATTGAACGTAGGTCAGAGAAGGAGGCACGTAAGAATGGTGTATATGGTGGTGTGGGTGGATTAACTACTAGTATGAATGAGCCACCCAAGCAGGACGAACGGCAACAATGTGAACAGCAAGTAGAAGAAGAGGTGCCAAAGCTGGCCTCCCTCCACGTTACTCATACTCCTCACTCAACATCCTCTACTCCCCAATCCTCAACAAGTACTCCAACCACATCTGCAACAGCAACAACAGACCAAACAAAACGAAGAACAATATGGTCATCAACACCCGGTAAAAACTTTATAGGTGCTTCATCATTATCATCATTATCAATTACATCCTCTGGTAATATGAATGAAGTTTATTCAAGATTGTATAGTATGCAAACTATTGATGATATACAGTATCAAAGTGTTAAGCCTGTTGGTAATAATGGTGGTGGTAAAGTTGGTGGTAATAAAGTGGTAGTGATTAGCGGACAATTGTCACATACTATATCAGAGAATGGTGAATTGCCTGTTGATAGTCCAAATTATACATTAACTTTTGAATTGGTAGGCAAAGAGGAGGGATTGAAGTTTAGTCTAGTTGTGGAGGGTGGTGAAGTCATTTATAAAGATGGCCGTAGTAGCAGAATTAGGGAAGGAAGTAGAGATGATGCTTCGGCAAAGGAAGGCAAGGTAGAATATGATTACACTGTCAACTCTGCCCATCTCTTCTTCCAATCAACAGAACAATCATCCTACTTTGGATTAGGTGCACGATTATCAAAACCAAATTTAAAAGGATTAGAAGTACAAGTATGTCACCCTACCGGTATTACCTCAAGTTCAAGCAATTGTAGTGGCTCGTCAACAAACGAAGAAGGTTATCAATACTATTCATCAAAGAATACATCCAATTCATCAACAATACCACATTTTATTAATCCACAAACTAATGTATCATGTCATTTACACAATGTTGAACCAAGTATATTTGACTTTCAAACATCAACTAATTGGTATTCAATACGTACCGTGTGTAATGTCTTAGTTGGTACATTCTTAGTTGGTAGTTCACCATTGGATTTATGTACAAGGTATACTTCCAATAGTAATGTAATGAATGGTGGATCTGGCAGAAGTAAGTTATTACCAAAATGGGTTGTGGGTAATGGGATACTCGTTGGGTTGCACGGTGGTACACATGCCGTACAGGATGTAATGAAGTCATTATATAGACATAAAACGAATGTTGCGGGTGTATTGATTAAAGATTGGACTGGTACTAAGTCCTCGTCGGGGGGTGGCGTAGGTTCATCCCCTCGTAGTAGTAAAGGCAAGGGAGGTAAAGGGAAGACTATTCAAGATACCTCAATAACAAACTGCAACGTCGGTAAAACAAACGGAGGCAATACATCCTACTACAATTATGTATTGGAACGTGAAACATATCCACAATATCAACCATTTGTTGATTCATTAGAACGACGGGGTATATCAGTAGGGTTATACCTATCTCCATATCTTGAAGAGATTCCAATGCATTTACGGAGTGGACGAAGATATCTCTTTGGCGAAGTGGAAGGAGATTACTTTGTTAAGAAACAAGTTGTTAACGGTAAGAGTAGTAGTATTGGTAGTAGATTGAGTATCAAGAACAAGAGCAACTCCAAGAAGGATACACAAGAAGTGACAATGTATAATCAATTTAAGAAGAACAAGTGTGGTATCCTCGATCCAAGTAATTATAATGCTACATCGTGGTATAAGAAGGTAGTGAAAGAGGAGGTGTTTGATTATGCTAGTGCCTCGTTTTGGTTGGCTGATATGACAATGGGTGGTCCACCGTTGGATGGGCTATATACATCGACTCCCAACGAGGCCTCTTCTCCAAGCAGTGGACTGTCAAGTCACAATTCCTATGCTGAACAATGGGCAAAGATGAATCAAGATGCCATCAAGGAAGCCGGACGAGATGGAGATAGTTTCTTCATTGTTAATGCTGCGTATGGTGCAACTGCTAAACATGCCGGTGCCACTTCGTTAGGTGATCATGTTGCCAACTTCCATAATGAGGAGAGTAGTGGTAGTGTATTACAATCAATTGTGAATGGTATAGTTAATGGGGGTATGTCAGGGCTGACTCATGGACATTGTGCTGTGAATATGGCAGTACCTCGTCAGTTATCTAATGCTTTGGGAACTAGTATTGATGCCAAGTCGAGGGAATTGATATGTCGTTGGTTTGAAATCACTGCCTTTACGACTCTGTTTCGTACACATGATGGTAATGCCAATATCAATGATGAGAAGAATAAAAATGGTGATATGTTAAGTGCATACGACGATGAGGTAGTGATGCAATCATTAGCACGAAACTCACATGTCTATGTGGCATTAGCAGCGTATCGGTCACAGCTGCTAAGTGAGGCGAGTTTCAAGGGCTACCCGGTAGTTAGACATCCTCTACTGCACTTTCCAAATGATGAAAACTTTATTGGGGGTAGAAGTAGTAGTAGAGGTAGCGGTAAGAAGAAGAAGATCGATGAGGAGGTAGCCACATCAAGTCTGTCTGCCTTCATGATGGGAAACTTGATATATGTAGTACCAGTATTGAAGAGTGGTGTGGTCAAGAGTCGAGTATATTTACCAAAAGGAGGCTGGATACATTTGTGGGTGAGTAGTATATTAAGTGCTTCAAATTAGCTTTTGATCATGTACACTAACTTGTCACTTTATTTCTCGCCACACCTCATGACGTGACAGAATGGAGAACAAGTGGCAGGACCTCGTAGTATTGGCAAGACCGTTGAGGTGTCATCTCCTGTTGGTGAGCCTCCAGTATTCATTCGAGATTGTGATGTTATGCACCAGTTTGTTGCCACATTGAAACAGAATGAAGTCATCTCATCAAAGAAGAGGAGTAAGGGAAAGTCTCTATTCTGTTCTTTTAGAAGAAGGAAATGAGTTGACTAGATTATATGTTGTTAATGTTTACTTTGTATGTAAAAAGAGTAGTATGTAGCTATATGTAAAGTCCGTCTTTATCTTACAATATATCCTATACGAGCTAGTTTGGGAGAAGATATGGCAACACATGCTGAATAACAATGTCGGCTCCACAACTGGTTCGACACTGGTTCCGATCAGTCTCATAAAACTTCCTCTTCCTCGATTCCCTCCCGTCATCTGACAGCGTCACTTCACTAATACTCTTCTTCCACAATACTAGTTCAAGCACTGATGTAGCCTCTTTCAGATTTTGATACTCAGTCTCATATTGGCTTAGCATTGTTTGAACTTCAGTTTGAAACTCCAATCTTTCATCTTCCGGAACATATGTCCCAATGGGGTGTACCCTACTTGTTATGGAGTCCACCTTCGTCATTATGGCGTCTCTGAAATGTTGCAGACCAATAGCATCTACACGCTTTTTGATACTGCACTTTACAAAGAATCTGAGTGGGGCAGAGTGAGCTCTTCGTTTCCCCATACTCAATGTTAGCACTTTTTCCCAATCGATGTTTTGTTCAGAAAAAGATTCATGTTGTAAATCAAGAAGATTCTGAATGATACCCTCTAGACCATTCAATTCAGAGTATAATAACAACACCGTGCCTAAAGTTTTAAACATACTAGTCCAATTCAATTCATAATCCGGGTAGATTGATTTGTAACTATCCACCAAGAATTGTATGATCTCACTAGGTGCATTCCCCCATACGGCATAAAGTAATGGCAACGCTCCCCATCTATCTTCTGTAACTAAAGTCTCGGGGTACTTATCAATGAGTACTCTATATAATGATATGTCTTGAACAGTTGAACATGTCATAATATGAAGAGGGGTCATCCCTAAACTATCCTGTTGACTGCCAGATGGATTTAACTTGCTTCGACGTCGACTAATCCTAATATCCGTTGCATTATTGAGTTGATCCACTGTAACATTATTATAGGATTGGTAGTATATCATCTTATGGATTGGTAGGTTATCAAACCGATGTTTCAGTGCATTGATGACTATTTCACTTTTACGCTGATAATTATGTTCTTGGTTCAAACCAAGTGCTTCAAGGAGATCTGCGCAATGATGGAAAGGCAACGTTCCGAAAGGAAATTGACTACAATAACCAATCATTCCATCAAAATTATCCCCCAAAGCAATGTTTCGTAAAGAGGATGAAAATACACTCCCACTCATAGATATAACATTATCCGATATTTCAACGGAAAATAGGCTTTTGATGCATCCAAGCATAGCCCTCGGGATTGTTGTGATTAGGGGTGGCACCCTGAAAGTTAGAATGTTTCCATGACAAGATAATGCATATTCTCCAATACTTTCTATACTATCGGGGAGTTGAATCGAAGTACATTGGTCTAATGCATACGAAAAAGCCCATTCACCAATCGTGGTAACTGTTGAAGGTATGTTGATATGCTTTAAGGCACGGCACTCGTAAAATGCATGTTCCCCAATTTCTAACAACCCATCACAAAGCTCAACCTCCTCCAACTTTCTTTGCTCACAAAATGCACGTTCTGGGATTACAGTAATGGAAGGATGAACTCGGACACGAACAACATCACTTGGTACTACCGCCCCTTCTGTATATATGAATACACCATCATCATTATTGTTATCGTCCGCCATTTATAATTTATACTATGTCTAAACCAATACCAATTTTAGTGCATATGATATGAGTTCGTTTATAAAGTACGGAAGACTCCGATAAGAATAATTGAGTATATAAATCACAATATGAGATGGAAGTATACAATTGTAGATTTGGATATGCCACCAATATCAAATCAGAGAATAGAATATCAATATCAGATCACCCTCAAAATCAAAAGTGTATTGAGCACGTGATTGTTTAGTAGTTAGTTTTTATAAAAGTCTATGTATCGGCAGTAGAAACACCACAGAAAACCAATGAGTATATATATATAACAATATTACAAGAGGATGATAAACTATTACAGAAGAGGTTGGCCAAAGAAGGTTCAATAATAACAACACATAGGGGTAAAGAAGATACCAAAAATGTTGCGAGAGTTCATTCTTACCAAGCAAATTCTGGGTGTCAAAAATGACGAACAATGGTAGCAATCAACACATGCGGCAGCTCAACAATGCTCAGCTTTATTGCAATGATCGACCATATTATAAAGAAGAAGGGATATTAGTATAGTATGCAATATAGACGATAATAATGACAACTACTCTTGCCTCATCATCAATCTCGAGATTTGCACGACGATCATCTCGACATGCAAAAATAAACACATTGCTCACTCGAAATCTACATCCTTTATCAACCATACCTGCAATTGCAACAACAAACAACTCTGCAGTTCGTAGTTTATATAATGAGCATATTACCAACAATACAAAGAACGATATCATTGATAAAGATGGATACTTGCAATTCAACACACTACACGAAATGATTAGCAATGCCACATCGGCATACGATATCTATCCATTGTTCGGTACTTACAGCAACTCCACATTCAATTGGATGACATATACAGAATTTGCAAACAATGCCAAGTTATGTCGATCAGTACTAAAACATCAACTAGGTGTACAGCCCTACTCAAAAGTTGGCATCATTAGTAACAATCGACATGAATGGGCAACAATTGCCGCGGCAACATACTCACTCAATGCTACATTAGTACCAATGTATGAAGCACAACTACCCAAAGATTGGACACATATACTCAATGATTCGGGATGTATTGCATTATTCTGTTCGACTGAGGATATTTATCTAAAAGTGAAGAAGGAAGTCTTGTCTAATACTCCGTTAGTTTCGGAAGTGTTGTGTTTGGATGCTCCTGTAGATGAACCACATTCATTTCGTGGTGCTATGAATCAAGCTGAGATGTCATATGATAACGATGAAGATGTGATTGAACCATTGGCAGAGGATCTAGCAAATCTAATCTACACAAGTGGAACGACAGGCAAACCGAAGGGAGTTGAGCTAATCCACAGCAATCAAGTATCCAACATCAAAGCAGGACGAAACATGGGTAAACAACATACATTAGACTTTCCATCGTCAAATGATAGATCATTAGCATTCCTACCATGGGCACATTCCTACGGTCAGACTTGTGAGTTATGGTGTCTATTATCACAGGGTGCAAGTATGGGTATCTGTCGAGGTATACCTCACATACTTGATGATTTGCAACTCGTTAAGCCTACCTTGTTGTATGCAGTGCCTACATTATATAAAAAGGTACATGATGGAGTTATCAATACAATGAATAATGCAAGTCCTATTCAACAAATGTTAATGAGATCAGCACTACGTCTTGGTAAAGCCAATGCTCAACATCAAAATGGAAGTAGAGTAGACGATGGTTCTAGTGACAAAGTAGTAGCACCTCCCCTCGGACTAGTAGACGGACTCAAGCACAAGATACTTGATGATATTGTACTATCAAAGATTAGAAATCGGTTTGGTGGCAATCTACGAGCAGGGTGAGTGTGTTGAAAGTGTACAATGTTACATATTTTGTGCATATCATGTGTTCGGTATCCTCAAGAGCTCTCTCCCTTATACCCACAGATTCGTAGCCGGGGCAGCTTGTCCATCAGAGATTGTCAACTTTATGGATAGCATTGGAATTCCAGTTTGTGAGGGATATGGTAAGACTCGATTGTGTATCTCTTGCGGTATGGTTGATAAAGGATGTAGATTTCGAGTGAGCAATGTGTTTATTTTTGCATGTCGAGATGATCGTCGTGCAAATCTCGAGATTGATGATGAGGCA
>Ga0214479_100300_pt1 | contig 31479 bp, 20 predicted proteins | sample M1_20Mar14CPVII9_5_FD_165054 | JGI IMG/M metagenome (GOLD analysis project Ga0214479, IMG submission 165054) | Marine eukaryotic communities from Monterey Bay, California, United States - M1_20Mar14CPVII9sort6BwellE14 | ecosystem: Environmental > Aquatic > Marine > Unclassified | place: USA...
CTCTATTCAATCGAAAAATTACGGCCTCGGTAACGATGGTTCGGGAATTTGATGAGTGACAGTGATGTTTATACGATTTTTAAATTCCTTTCTCAATCGTTCCCGGTTTAGGGAGAATCGTCGAGGAGTTTCGTCGCTCGAGTTCGCGATCGTCGCACCGATTTTCATATGTTTGATTGTTGGCTGCGTTGAAGTATCCCGGATGTGTCTGCTTCGAAATATCTCACAAAATGCTTGTTATGAAGCGGCACGTCATGTGATCGCGGAAGGAGCAACGGTTCAGGACGGAATCGATCGCGGCAACGCCATTCTTTCTAGAGTCGGTAATGTGAGCGCCAAGATAACAATAAATGGAGCTGACGGTTCTCGAGGTAGTGACGGGAAGGTTGTGAATGAGCTTCAATTTGACACGCCCAGCGTAAGGGCGCGAATCGAAATCGACCTTCGAGACAATGCGATTTTTCTTCCCTGTTGGGTGTGGGGTGATCAGCAAATTTGTTCAGAAATTTCAGTTCGTACAGAGCGGTACCGAGGCTACTTTGATGGCACAGAAATTAACTAATTAAGTTGCTGTATCCAATAATTCACTGAGTGAGATTAAGTAATCCAGAGAAGAGTGAGTCGTGACAATGAATTTTACAAACCGAATCAACTTGGCTAACTCAAGAGCTGGCGCGGTGGTTCCGTTTTTTGCCATTCTCTTAACCTTAATTGTTATCTTGATTGGGTTTGCGGTAAATTTAGCACACATGCAGTTAGTTACGACTCAATTGAAAATTGCAACTGACGCTGCTTCTCATGCGGGCGGTCGCGCGTTGAGCATTCACCAGTCAACTGACTTAGCCATTGAGCAGGTTGAAAAAACAATCCGTGCTAATCAGGTGGATGGTAAGTATTTGTCGGTTCTCGAAGATGGCGGGGATGTCAACGTCGTTTTTGGAAGTTCGATTCGAGATAATCAAGGTAAAGGAGCTTACCGTTTTTCACCTATCGATAGGTCCATTGTTGATAGTGGCGAAGAGCGTGCGTCGAGTCTCGGAGTCGTGGGGAAAGTCAATGTTTCGATGTTTTTTGGCGGGCCAGAGGCGTCTAGTTATTCCCCCGTCCGCCGATCGATTGCGACACAGGTTGACCGAGACATCGCCCTTGTCTTGGATCGTTCAGGCTCGATGCTTTATTTTAGAGACCAAATCCAGTTGCACGCGATGCTCGATTTGTTGTACCAGACAACGGAGACAATCGAACTATCCGGATATACTCTGTATCACTACTGGGAAAAAAAGAAAAAAGGGAAGAGCAAAAAAATCTCTTGGAAAGATAAAGGCTATCACCGCCCCGAAGATGCGGATTCGAAATGGCAAGTTCGAGACTTGCTCGATACACGCACGGTGCGGGGGGCGAGCTATGAGAAGAGGCTGATTTCCAGTGCGGAATTGAGCAACGCAAAAGCAAGTTTGTACTCGCAAGAGTTTAGCGACAATGTGATTTACCAACTTGAAAAGTTTTGGAATTCTGAGCACACTCTGGGAGACTCGTATTCCAGTTCGGAGGGAGGGGAGTTGACGTCCGCGATGGCACAATATTGTCACGATTGGCAAAATTCTCCGGAGGCGCCACGCAACAGTCGCTGGGGTTATCTTTCTCAGGGCGTGCAGGCGTTTGTCGACGTCCTGAATGAAACAGATCAAGAAGAATTTTTATCGTTGGTGACTTTCAGCGGTTCCCCAAAACTGGAATGTCCGCTGACAAATAATTACACCCCTGTTTTAGAGAAGGTTTGGGCGATTTGACCCAACGGAGGGACTGGTATCGGTAATGGAATGCTGACGAGTGTCGAGCCGATTGTCAGTGGTGAGAATGCCCGGTTGTTTGCCGTGAAAACGATTGTGGTTTTAACCGACGGTGAGAACAACAGCGGCGTGCATCCACTTGAGGCAGCGCGGACGATCATTGAATCAAATGACGTCACAATTCATGCCGTCACTTTTACTCCGGGAGCTGACCAGGATTCGATGCAGGAGGTTGCCGGTGCGGGAAAAGGACGTCATTACCATGCGAATGATGGTTCAGATTTGGTAACTATTTTTGCGGAAATTGCCAACAACTTGCCCACGATTTTAACGGAGTGAAAATCGGGCAGTCACTCTTTTTATCTGATATTCGGCTGTTCCTGTGGGTCGGCTTTCCCGGTACTTAAGCATTTTAAATCGTACCGGTATTGTGCTTCTTCCTAGGTGTCGTAAAGACACTTTGGGGCTTAGAATGATGTTCTAATCGAATCATTCCTATCTTCTAATAAATACGCAATCACATGTCTGCTTTAGAAAAAGAAGTTCCTCCAGAGTTGCTCCGCTGGAAATGTAACTTAGATGTTTTGCCATTCGAGACGACAGCGGAGATCGATCCGGTTCAAGGAGTCGTCGGCCAGCCAACGGCTTTTGAGGCATTGAAGTTTGGAATTCAATGTCTTGCGCACGGCCAAAATGTTTACGTTCGTGGTGCCAGGGGGACTGGGCGGATTACGATGGTGCGGCAAATGCTAGAGGGGTTCGCGCCCGTTACGCCGGCGAAACGAGATTTTTGTTATGTCCATAATTTTCGAAAATTAGAACGCCCCCGGTTGATCACTTTGCCACCCGGACAGGCAGGTGCTTTTCGGAAATCGATGGAGAAGTTGGCGGAGTTTGTTGAAGATGGTTTGCCCAAAGCAATCGAATCAGAGCCACATGCTTCTCGTCGACAGGTAGTCCAAGACGAAGTTCAAGCCTCTATTAAATTGGTCACTGAGCCATTGGAGAAAGAGATTGAAAGCAATGGCATGGCATTGGTTTCGGTTCAACAGGGACCCGCTACTCAGACGATGATCATGCCGGTTGTCGATGGCGAGCCTGTGTCTCTTGAGGCATTACGAGCCAAGGTCACTAAGAACGAAGCTAGCGAAGAGCAGTTAAAGCAATTCGAAGATGCCTTTCCCGGCTATCAGAAAAGGCTCGTTGAGACCAGTCGAGAGGTAAATTCGATCATTCGTTTGGCGTCGCAAAAAGTCATTAGTTTGACTGAGGAATATGCGGCGGAGTTATTGGGGAATTATACGGTTCCAATTCAGGAAAAATATCAAGATGCGGCAGTGAAAGCGTTTCTCGAGGACGTCGTTGGAGATGTAATTGAAAATCATCTTCATGCTAGTGACGAGGACGGTCCGGATTTTAAGGAGTTATACGGCGTCAATGTTGTGCTTTCCCATGATCCTGATGAATCGCGTCCGGTCATCGAAGAAAACACACCCAGTTTGATAAATTTGTTGGGAACGGTTGAATCGGACCTCGGCCCCGGCGGAATGGCGATTTCTGACTATCGCGGAGTCCGTGCAGGTGCTTTGTTGCAGGCCGACCAGGGCTATCTGATCCTGGATGTGAACGATGTTGTATCGGAGCCGGGAGCTTGGCGTGCATTGATGCGGACACTACGAACGGGCCGGTTAGAAATCGTGCCGCCCGAGGCGGGTTGGATGCGGCAAACGGTTATCACTCAGCCGGAGCCGATTGAAATTCGGGTGCGTGTCATTTTGATCGGAGATGCAAAAACGTATTATCAACTCGATCATGCGGATCCAGATTTTCGAGAGCTGTTCAAGGTGCTTGCTGATTTCGATAGTGAATTACCGCGAAGTGACGAAGCCGTTCGTCAGTACGCGAGTGTGGTCGCTGGTTTAAGCCGTTCCGAGAGCTTGCCACCGTTTCACCGATCTGCAGTGGCGGCATTGGCTGAGCATGGTGCGAGAATCGTTGCGAGAAATAATCGTTTGTCGGCGCGATTCGGCCGAATCGCGGATATCGCGAGGGAAGCGGCGTTTTTATCTCAAGGACAAGTCGTGACCGAAGCCCACGTGCTGCAAGCGGTGCAGAGGACTCGGGATCGCGCCAGTTTGCCATCGCGAAAATTTCGTGAAATGGTCGAAAGTCAGACGTTGATGGTGCAAACCGATGGCGATGTTGTTGGGCAGATCAATGGTCTTGCCGTGATGCATTCCGGTCCATTGACCTATGGCTTTCCTGCTCGAATTACCGCGACGATTGGGCCAGGGAGTGCTGGCTTAATTAACATTGAAGGTCGCGCCCAAATGTCCGGTGCGATTCATACGAAGGGCTTTCACATCCTTGGTGGGCTTTTGCGCCACCTGCTGAGAACCGAACACCCGATGGCGTTTAGCGCGTCTTTGGCGTTTGAACAAAGTTACGGCGGCATTGATGGAGATTCAGCATCGGGAGCTGAAATTGTTTGTTTGCTGAGTGCGTTGACTGGGATTCCCATCAAGCAGTCGATGGCTATGACTGGCGCAATAGATCAGCATGGTCATCTCGAGGCAATTGGCGGAGTCAACGAAAAGGTCGAGGGCTTTTTTGATGCCTGTGACTATTTCGGCCTCAATGGGAGTCAGGGTGTCGTCGTGCCAAAATCAAATGCTGGTGATTTGATGCTTAGCGAACGCGTGGTGGAAGCTTGTCGACAAGGTAAGTTTCACGTTTTTGCGGTTGATAATATTTATGATGCAATTGAGTTGATGACAGGACAAACGGCGGGACGGGCGGATGGCCAGGGAGTTTATCCAAAGGGATCTTTACTGGCTAAGGCTCATAACGAAATCGAAAAATTTTGGAGATTAACGTTGGCTAGTCCGTTGAAATTATCGCAGGTGCAGCCAGCCGGAGGTGCGGACGATGATCAGCCTATTCTACCAACGCCAAGCGAAGGGGATGAGATTTGAATTCTGCCGAGGGTGCAGTGTGCTCATGAGTTAACTTTGTGCAAAGTTAAACTTTGAGGTTTTGGGTGAGTGCCACCAGTTCCTGGTCAAGCCGCTGGTAATCGGCGGAGTTAGCATCAGGTGCGGGCGAAGAAAAGTAGTTCTCTTGGATACCCATGTACAATTTAATATCGGCGACCTTGGCTGGGTCGAGGTCGGCGAAAAAAGGTTCCATCTCGAAGTCGCGATCCCACAGTACTTGGTTGGCGAGGAACTCAATGGTTGATGACCACAATTCAAGATTAGTGGATTGGGTTTCCGGTGCAATTCGCGGATGTCGTTCTTCAGGAATTAAACCGGCTGGATTCCATTCGCTTGATGGCTGATTGAGTTCGTGCCAAGCGGAGACGATCGTCGAACGAATTTGATGGGTGAGGTTTTCTGTCGAGATGAACGGCGGTTTGAGATCTTCTTGTGCTTCGTGGAAATTGAAATCAATTTCGCGATGCTGGGAAAGGTCGATCTCGATTTCGACTAGACTGAAAATTTCACGATAAATTGCGTGAACGGTTCCCTCTCGCACAGCGGTGAGTTCCATGATGGAAGTCTCTGGGTCGAGTAACCCGTGGGCGACTTCATGGAGAACGGAAAGTTGTTGTGTTGGTTGGAGGCGATCAAAAACGTCCACTTCGGATCGATGGGGTTCATCGAGGTCGAGTCCGGCGGTAATCATATCGCGCAGGTGTCCGACGGATTTGCGTACCAAGGCAGCTTCCGCTCCGGTGAGTGTTCGGTCGCCTTGTGAAGTGCCCCACATCCGTTGCTGTTCCCGTCAGGAGCAAAATTAATAATTGCTCCGTTAAGTGGCGGTTTTTGTATTGCCAAGCGGCTAGTCGAACACTCGGTGCTCTGCTGTTTGGCCCATCCTTAAACGAAAAAATAGTGGATGCGCGAGGTAAGATCAACCTCGGGCTTTTGGTTTCAGTGACGCAGGTTGTTAGTAATTTGTAACAAATGTGACTTTGTCCGCAACTTTGCACGTCCGGTAGCATTTAATACAATGACAACAGCCGCTCTTGGCTTCCTCGTTTAAGTGCCCAAATATTGCCGAGGCTGAACCGATTACCTGCCCTGCCCCTACGCTTACCCGTGAATTATTTAATTGGTTGGGCCTTTGGTGCGTCGCTTTTGGATTCTTTGTAGCCACGCCGATCGTCTCGACTGGTCAGAGTATTGTTGATTCGCTCACGGCGACCCCAGTGGAGTCAGAATCTGAGCAGGCCGAACGCCTTTACAACGAGGGACGGTACCCTGAAGTAATTAAGCTTGCAGGGGCAATCGATGAAAAATTGGGACGCTACAGCGTTGAGGAGAAATGGGCGATTCGCATAATCCAATGCCAGTTGGCTATGGGAGACTATGAAGCAGCAAATGAGAGTTTGGACGCTTCCTTGATTCGATTCAAAAATAGCATTCGGCTGCGGAGTTTGGGCAGCGAGGTGCGGCGATTCAATGGAGACGAAGATAGTGCGACCGCGTTGTTGTTGGAAATAGAAACGCTCGCTTCAAGAAATTCGTGGCGGTACAAAGACCCAGCCAATCAGCTTGCCCTTGGCAGATATTTTCTCGGTCGGAATGCTGATGCAAAAGAGGTGTTAGATCTTTTTTATTACCCAGTTCGAAAGCGGTATCCAAGCAATCCAGAGGTGTATCGAGCGATTGCGGATTTAGCGTTTTCGAAGCAGGACTATGCGTTAGCTGCGGAGAATTATTCAGAGGTGCTGAAATTGCTTCCTGCAGATGTTAATGCAATGGTTGGGCTTGGGAAATCGTTTCTACCAAGTGATTCCGAAAAAGTCAGTGAGATGGTAAATCGTGTTCTTTCGATCAATCCGGCTAATGTCGAGATTTTGTTGCTGCTTGCTGACCAGCAAATCAGCGCAGAGAATTACGGAAAAGCGATTGAGACCCTAAAGAAAATTGAGGAAGTTAACCCAAAGCTTCCCAAGGCTTGGGCTTATCGCGCGGTGATTGCTCATCTGCAGAATTTGCCACAGCAGGAAGGTGAGTTTCGGGACCGCGCCTTTGCCGGGTGGGTTGGCAATCCTGAGGTGGATCATTTGATCGGTCGGGAGTTGTCGGAGAAATATCGGTTTACCGAAGGCGAGACGTACCAGAGACGCTCTTTGGTTTACGACGAGAATTTTCTTCCTGCGAAGATTCAATTAGCCCACGACTTATTGCGGTTGGGGCAAGAGTTAGAAGGTTGGAAGTTGGCAGATGAGGTTTTTGACGAAGATCAATACAGTGTGGTTGCCTATAATCTCGTCACGCTGCGCGATGAGATTGCTAAATTTAAAACGCTCGAACGAGATGGTTTTATTGTCCGCATGGGAGTGGATGAGGCTGAGATTTATGGCGAACGGGTGCTGCAGTTACTTGTTCGAGCAAAAGCGGATCTGTGTTCTAAATACGGTTCAGACTTGGAAACGCCCGTCTTTGTAGAGATTTTCCCGCGTCAGCAGGATTTTGCGATTCGCACGTTTGGCTTGCCGGGAGGGTCGGGTTTTTTGGGTGTTTGTTTTGGCCGTGTCATCACAATGAACAGCCCTGCCGCTCAGGGGGTAAATTTAACGAGCTGGGAGTCGGTGTTGTGGCACGAGTTTTGTCATGTCGTGACGCTTCAGAAAACAAAAAATAAGATGCCTCGCTGGCTAAGCGAGGGAATCTCTGTTTACGAAGAGAAGCTTGCTGATCCGGCGTGGGGCGAGACGATGGTGCCAGTCTTTCGTGAAATGGTGCTCTCGGAAAGCTTAACGCCTGTAAGTGAGTTAAGTGGTGCGTTTTTGCGGCCGCCCTCCCCGGTTCATTTGCAGTTTGCCTATTACGAATCATCGTTGGTTGTGGAGTATTTGATTCAGGATTTCGGCCTCGATAAATTGAAAGGAGTGCTTCAGGAATTGGCCATTGGAACGCCGATTAATGATGCGTTACGCCGCCACTGTGCCCCCATGGATTTCATTGATAAATCATTTGCAAAGTTTGCCTTGGAGAAGGCTGAAGCTTTCGCACCAACGGCGAATTGGGATGAGGTAAAACCCATTGCCGGGGCAACGGCTGCTGACTGGAGGCAATGGAATCAGGAGCATCCCAATAATCTTGCCGGGTTAAATCAAGAGGCGCGGCTGGCGATTGAAGAGGAGCGTTGGGAATCGGCCAGAGATACGTTGTTGAAGATTTTAGAAATCTGTCCCGAGCTGAAATCCACCTACCCGCTCCTTGCTCAATGCCACCGTAAATTGAAAGCTCCTGCTGACGAACTCACGATGCTAGAAAAATACGCGGCGATGGAGGCCAACAGTGTTGAGTTGTTCACGCGTTTGCTAGAAATTTATTCTGCAGAGGCTGAGTGGGGAAAGGTGAAATCCACCGCCCGTAAACTGCTTGCTCTGAATCCGTTGTTGCCATCGCCCTATCGATTCCTGGCGGTAGCCGCGGAGGAGACACAAGATGACAAGGCAACGGTGGAATCGCTGGCTGCTCTTGCAAAAATGGATCCCCTGGATGCTGCGGATGTTCACTACCGTCTGGCCTCAGCTTTGTTTCGACAGCAACAGTTTGCGAAGGCGAAGGACGAGGTTGTGAGGTCGTTGGAGCGAGCGCCCCGTTACCGCGCCGCCTATGATTTGTTGTTAAAAATTGTCGATGCTCAAGCTGTTGTTTCTCCGCCGGTTAAGTCGGGGGCGAAGCCCGTTGAAATTGATCCGGTTGAGACTGAAAAGGAGTCTCCATGAACGCTGTTTTTGGCAAAAAATTCTTTCTGCTCTTGTTCGGAGTGTTGCTTGCAGGTTGGGTCGTCGCTCAGGATTACCAGCGCCAATATGGTGGTCGGCGGGCAATGGACGAGGACATGCGCAATGGCGTTCCAATGTGGGAGGGGAGTAAAGAGTTTAAGGACGATGTGTTTACATTCGCTCGAATTCAGTACGACTCCCATTACGGGAATTACGGGTGGCGTGGCGGTCGGGGTGGCAGTCGTGGGAAATGGCGGACAGATTTTCCCGACGCGGATTTAAACCTTTCCTTCCGTTTGAAAGAACTGACATCCCTTGAGGTTGCTCCTGAGGGAGTCATCTTGCGACTCACTGATGAGTCATTATTTGATTATCCATTCATTTATATCATCGAGCCTGGGCATTTAGTGTTTAACGAGGATGAGGTGCTCGCACTCCGCCGTTATCTGAACAAGGGTGGTTTTCTGATGGTGGATGATTTTTGGGGGGAAGACGAGTGGGCTAATTTTTACCGGGAAATGAAGCGGGTTTTTCCAGATCGCGAACCAGTAGATGTTCCTCTGGATCATGAAATTTTTCACATCGTTTATGACTTGGATAAGAAGCCCCAAATTCCGAGTATCCAACATTTTATGTATGGTCGCAAAACGGAACGGGCAGACGCGGAGTCGGCAAATTACCGCGGTATCTTTGACGACGATGGACGAATGATGGCCTTCATTTGTCACAATACAGACCTTGGTGATGGTTGGGAGCGAGAGGGCGTTGATCGAGGGTATTTTGAAACTTATTCCGAACCTTATGCCTACCCTCTCGGAATTAATATCGTGACCTATGCAATGACTCATTGATTGAAAATCGATGAAACTCAAATTAAACAACTGGAGCTGACGAAGTGACACTCAATACCTACGAAGACGAACAGTATGCTGTGCAACAGATTAGAGACGGGCGGCAAAAAATATATGACCAACTATCGAAATTGATTGTTGGACAAGAGGTGGTAATTGAGCAATTGCTGATCAGCCTGTTTGCAGGTGGGAATTGCCTGATAACCGGTGCTCCGGGATTAGCCAAGACTTTATTGGTCAGAAGTATTGCAGAGGTTTTTGATTTGAATTTTCGTCGTATTCAATTCACGCCGGACTTGATGCCGGCTGACATCACTGGAACTGAAATTCTTCAGGAGACAGACAGTGGTGCGAGGTCGATGCAATTCGTGAAGGGACCAATTTTTGCGAATGTTGTGTTAGCAGACGAGATCAATCGGACTCCACCAAAAACACAGGCAGCGCTTCTTGAAGCAATGCAGGAGCATCAAGTAACCGCAGCGGGTGTAAGCTACCAGCTCGAAGAACCGTTCTTTGTTTTGGCAACTCAAAATCCGATTGAGATGGAAGGGACCTATCCGCTTCCCGAAGCACAGCTAGATCGATTTATGTTCAACGTGAAAATCGACTACTTAAGCCAGGACGAAGAAGTCAAAGTAGTGCAACAGACCACGTCTGAGTTCAAGCAAACGATCGATAAACTTTTCACAGCTGAGGATGTAAGGCGTTTTCACGGGACGGTAAAAAATGTTCCAGTCGCAGAGGACTTGGTGCGGTTCGCAGTTCAGATTGCTGATGCAAGTCGGCCAGGTCGTTCGGGTGCACCAGATTTTGTAAATCAATATGTAAATTGGGGAGCGGGCCTGAGGGCTGCTCAGAACTTGATTCTTGGTGCAAAGGCACGCGCTTTGTTTTGCGGGCGGTCACATGTAAATCTCGATGACGTTAAATCGTTAGCACATCCCGTATTGCGGCACCGAATTCTGCCAAGTTATCGTGCGGAAGCAGAAGGAGTGAACGTCGAGAAAATCATCGACCAATTGTTAGAGCATGTCCCCACGCCGCAATTAGGTAACCAATGATTTCGGCAATTGCTCTGAAGCAATGACGGAGTTGCCACTTTAAATTTTAGCTTGTAGAGGCATGTTTGGCAGATCTTTCACCTACTCACGAACCCACATCCGCTGTGTCACCGACTGCGATCATGCAGATTAAGAACCTTGAATTGCGCGCAAAGATCGTAGTCGAAGGGTTTATGTCCGGTCTTCATCGCAGTCCCTATCATGGTTTCTCAGTCGAGTTTACCGATTACCGTCAGTATTCCATCGGAGATGATCTTCGGTACCTCGACTGGAAATTATACGCTAAGCAGGACCGGTACTACATTAAACGATTTGAAGATGAAACAAACCTTCGGTGTTATCTGTTGGTCGACATGAGTCATTCGATGGGTTTCGGGTCGGGTAATTATTCCAAATTGGAGTACGCAAAAACGCTGGCGGCATCTCTTGCTTGGTTCTTGAATCGGCAGAGAGATGCGGTTGGGTTGGTGACTTTTGGCGATCAGATCGTAGACATGATTCCTCCCCGTTATCGGGCGGGACATTTGCGACGGTTGATGCTGACGCTTGAAAACTCGACATCTGGAAAGTCAACTGATTTGTCGGCACCCCTGGAGCAAATTGCGCAGACGGTTTCGAAACGCGGCCTTGTTGTTCTGATTTCAGATTTACTGGCTCCTGTTGAGAGCTTTGTGAAGAACCTCAATTATCTCCGGACACGCGGACATGAGGTTGTCATTCTGAGGACGCTTGATCCAACTGAAATTGAGTTTGAAATTGATAAAGCGAGTTTGTTTCGAGATTTGGAAACAGGGCGAGAGATCTACGTCGATCCGCAATCAGCGGTGGCAGATTATCGGAAAAGATTCGCGGAGCACGAAGCTGCCATCAAGGAGATTTGTGATCAAATCGGTGTCGATTTTTTCACAATATCAACGGATCAGCCGATTGAAGCCGCGTTGTTAGAGTTGATTCAATCACGGGCGTCTTCCGGTAGATCCGTGAAACGCGCAACGCAGGTCAGGGGGGCTCAATGAGTGCACTTGCCTGGTTGTTTGGTCTCGGTGCTCTAACGATCGCCTTTCCATTTTTACTTCATTTGATCCGGCAGACGCCGAAGGGGCAGACGGAGTTTAGTTCGCTGTTGTTCCTCAAACCTTCGCCTCCTTCTCTGACACGTCGAAGCCGGTTGGAGAATATATTATTACTCTTGTTGCGTGCGCTTGCGATTGCCCTCATTGCAATTGCATTTATGCGGCCATTTTTCCGTGGGCAAAATTCACTTTCAGAGTATGAAGTTGCAAACCGTCGCATTGCTATTTTGATTGATACTAGCGCGAGTATGCGTCGATCCGGCCTTTGGGATCAAGCTGAACGTCAGATCGAAAAAGTACTTAACGGATTGGAAAAAGGCGACGACGTATCGCTAATCGCATTCGATGAGACTGTGCGGACAGTTGTTGATTTTAATGATCAGCTCGACGATAGCTTGAACGCACGTGCCGAATCCATCCGCAACGGTTTGAAAACTCTAGAACCGAGGTGGCAACGATCTGATCTCGGAAATGCGATGGTTACAGTCGCGGATAACCTCGATGTCTGGCGAGACTCGCAACGAGTTGAGGGAGCACAGGCAACCGTTGCTAAGCTTCAGATGGTAGTAGTAAGCGACTTGCAGAAGGGGTCGGATTTGGACTCGCTGCAGGCTTATCAATGGCCAGCGACAGTTTTTGTTGAGTTCTGTTCTGTAGTCGCTGAGGATCCAACCAATGCGACGCTTCAGTTGTTAACGGCGACGAGCGATGAATCTGATTCTGGTCTTCGAATTCGAGTTCGAAATTCAGAGGAGTCAGTGGTAGATCAGTTTTTTGTTAATTGGACAAATGGAACGGGCGCTGAATCTCTACCATTTTTTGTTCCTCCGGGAACCAGTCGGGTGATGCAAATATCTCCGGAGCAAAATTTAAACAATCAGGTTTTCGAGCTGTCCGGTGATTCAGAGGTTTTTGATAACGAGTATTTTGTCGCGCCGGTCGAGCAACAAATGTTGAGGGTGGATTATCTCGGTTCAGATACGCCAGACAATCCAGAAGGATTGCAATATTACTTGAGACGAGGTTTGGTCGAATCGTCCACGCGTAAAGTAGTTGTGCGGCAATTGGAGTCTGGCGATTCACTGACAGACGCTGCCATCGGTCCGGCAGCGTTGACGGTGCTAACGTCACCCGTTGATGAAATTCGCCGCGATGAAATTGATGATTATTTGAAAGCTGGGGGGACGTTGTTCGTGATCCTTTCAGATGCTGAAACTGCCAGTTTTTCGCAAGACTGGATTGGTGGCCGTTTGAAGACTGAGTCAGGCAAACGGGGGCGTTTTAAAAACGATTACCAGATGCTGGCGGAGATTGATTTTTCCAGTCGGTTATTTCAATTGTTCGCCAACCCTCGGTATAACGATTTTACTAATATTCGATTTTGGAATCATCAATCGATTGAAATTATCGATCCACAAACGGTGGTGCTGGCTCGATTTGAAAACGATGATCCGGCGGTTTGGAAATTAGACGGTTCTGATCGTGGATGTGTTTACGTGATGGCGAGTGGTTGGAATCCACAGCAAAGCCAACTGGCGTTATCCACCAAGTTTGTCCCACTAATCAATGGCCTAGTTGAAGTTGCGGCCGATTTGCCAGAACTCGATAAGTCTTACACCGTCGGGGAAACCATTGTTGTCCCGAGGGCAGAATCGAGCCCGAAGCGTCGTCAGATGGTCAAGCCGGACGGTACACGCGAGGCGATTGAGCCCGATGCAGGAGTTTTTTCGGAGACGGATCAACCGGGAATCTACCGATTGATTACCGACGGCAGGGACTCCAGTAGCGGGGACTCTAACGCTGATGCAGATCGTTCCGGGCAAGAAAATGTGCTCTTTGCTGTCAATGTAAATCGATCTGAAAGTTCGACGACAGCGATTCCGATCGAACAGATCGAGATGTTTTCCGTCAATGTGGGTGAGCAGGAAACGGCAGCTTCTGAACGGGCGCAGATGCGTTCGATGTTGGACCGAGATATTGAAGATCGTCAAAAAATTTGGAAGTGGTTAATTGTCGCGGCTATTTTATTATTGATGTTTGAGACATGGCTTGCCGCACGGACTTCCTCGAGGTCGAAATTGTCGGATGGCGAAACGGTGTCAGTCGGAACTGGTGGAGAATTGGTTTAATGGATCATGTAATTTACAAGCGTATTGAGCCCGTTGTTCGAAGAGCTCGGTTTCTCCGAGTGGCGTGGACTCTCGCTTTGATTTGGGCCCTGTCTCTGCTGATTGCGGTCGTTTTGATTTATCTAAATCGTACTAGCGAGCTTGATGTTTCACGAGTTGGTTTCCCATTTTTAATCGCGACATTTGCGGCCTCGATCGTGGGTGTTTGTTTTAGCTTGTTTACGTCCGATTCTGCGCTCAGAACTGTGAAGCGAATTGAGCGCGAATTTCCTGAATTGGATTCCAGTTTATTGACTGCGATCGAGCAACAGGCAGAAGATGGCAAGAGTCTTAGCTTCCTGCAACAGGCGGTCATGAGGAAAGCTGTGACCCATAGTTATGAAAATAGCTGGGCTTCGTTGGTGCCGCGGTGGCAGCTAATTGCCGCACCCCTGGTTGGCTTCTTCAGTTTATTTGGGTGGATGATTGCGTTGATCAGTTTGGTTTGGTTCGCCATTCCACATGAGGCTGATACTGCCATCTCCTTTTCGGATTTGGCGATTGACTCGGGGACGATAACCATCGCAGTTGAGCCCGGTAACGCTGAAGTCGAGCGTGGTACGAGTTTGCTAGTGCTGGCTAGATTTGGAGAATCGATTCCGACCAATGCGGACCTCATTTACGTCAATGAGGCTGGTGAAGAAGTAAGTGTATCGATGTCGAAGAGTCTCGATGATCCGGTGTTCGGAGCGAGAATTCCAACGGTGCAAGCTCCGCTTTCCTATCGAGTGAAGTACGCTGACCAAGCCACCGATGATTATGAGGTCACGGTTTTCGATTACCCTCGACTCGTTCGGGCGGATGCCACATTGAAATACCCGGAGTACACGGGGTCTGAGGATAAGGTCGTGCAGGATTTCCGAAGACTGACCGCCGTCGAGGGAACTACGGCACAGTTGGAGTTTTACCTAAATAAACCGGTGGCCAGTGCTGTCTTGTTTTCAAAGGACGGTGGGGAGCCGATCGACTTGGTTCTCGACGCGGATGATCCGAAGAAGTTATTGCTCACGTTAGAACTGGCGGAGTCGAGTAAGTACGAATTGGAGTTGACGGATGTCGATCAACGCGACAATCGAACTCCTCCCAAATTTGTCTTAAATGTCTTAGAGAATTTGCCGCCCGATTTGAAGTTGTTGACTCCCGCGCGAGATATCGATGCTTCGCCCATTGAAGAGGTGCAATTGAGTGCGAGCGCTTGGGATGATTTTGGGATCGAATCATTTGGTGTTAATTTTGTGATTCCTGGGCGTGCGGCTGAACAGGTTGAGCTTGAGCAAATTGCTGCAGGGAATAAGCGGAAGAAAGTTGAGTATCTTTTGGATTTGGAGTCGTTAGATGTGCAGCCAGACGACTTGGTTTCTTATTACTTTTGGGCAGAGGATATTGGTGCGGACGGTGAGCGTCGGCAAGTTGCCAGCGATATGTTTTTCGCCGAAGTCAGACATTTCGAAGAGATCTTTCGACAGGGGCAGGCGCCAACGGCGAGTGAACAGCAGCAGCAACAACAGCAACAGCAAGAAGGCGGCCAAAATGCTGAACAGGCTCAAGAGCTCGCCGAATTGCAAAAGGAAATCATAAATGCGACTTGGAAGGTCATTCGTCGTGAGGCGAGTCGAGAGTCGCGCAAGCGCGGGCTTTCGGAGACGTTCGTTTCAGATGTCGAGCTTTTGTCCCAGTCACAGACGGCCGCCATTGAGGGCTTGGCGGAGTTGGCAAGTGAATTAGAAGATGAGGAGTCTCTTTCATTTGTCGAGCCGGCTAGGAACTTCATGAACGAAGCTGTTGTAAAGCTTGACCGTGCTAGTGAAACGAATGATCTGGAGTCGCTGAGAGCGGCGTTGTCGAGTGAGCAAGCGGCTTACCAAGGTTTGCTCAAATTGCGTGCCCGGGAATTTGAAATTACAGAACAGCAACAACAGCCTCAGCAACCGGGACAGCCTCAGCAACAAAACAATCGACAGCAAGATCAGCTAGATCAATTGAATCTGAAAGAAGATGAGAATCGATACGAAAATGAAAAGACAGCGCAGGAGCAAACCGAACAGAATCAACAGCAGCAGGAAGATCGCCAAGTCCTGAGTCGTTTGCGTGAATTGTCCCGACGGCAAGAGGATTTAAACGAGCGGATTAAGGAGTTGCAATCTGCGTTAGAAGAGGTTGATTCGCAGGAAGAAAAGGACGAGGTAGAACGGAGGCTTAAATCGCTTCGAGAGCAGCAAGAGCAGATGCTTCGCGATGCGGAGGAATTACTTGACCGAATGCAGAGCGAGGAAAATCAACAGCGGATGGCGGAAGAGGCAGAGCAGCTTGAAGAGGTGCGTGAAAATTTACAACAAGCTGCCGAAGCCCTGGAGGACAATGAAGTTTCCAGAGCAGCCGCTGAAGGGACGAGAGCCCAAAGAGAATTGGAAGAGCTGCGAGATGAACTTCAGAGCCAGTCCTCCGGGCAATTTACTGAGCAAATGAGAGAGCTGCGGCAGGAAGCTCAGGAGATTGAGAGGAAGCAGGAAGATATTGCGGAGCAACTGGCAGCATCGGATTTGCCTCGAACTCAGCAGGACGCGAGGTCGTTGCGGGAAACAGAATCTGAGCAACCTGATTTGGATCGTCAACTGGCCGAACAGGAGCAGGCTGTTGGGGAGTTAAGGGATCGGATGCGGGAGACCATTGAGGAAGCTGAGCCTTTCGAACCATTGCTTGCTGAAGAGCTATACGATACTTATCGTGATTCGGAAACCAGCCGACCTGATGAAGCACTTGAGTCGGCGCGAGAGTCATTGAATCGTGGCTGGAAAGAGGATGCAATCAGTGAGGAACAACGGGCTCGCGAAGGGATTCAAGAAATACGCGAGGGAATCGAGAATGCGGCAGAGAGCGTTCTTGGCGATGAAACGGAAGCGTTGAAGGCAGCTCGCGGCACACTGGAAGGACTCAATCGAGATTTGCAAAATGAAATCGAGCAAGGGTCGCAAGAACGTGCGTCGGAGACGTCTGAAGCGGGTTCGGAAGATTCTGAATCTCCGTCTTCCGGAGAGGGACGCTCGGAATCCGAGCAGGATCCACCGGGCGAGCGACCTCAGGATCGCGGTGAAACTCAACCTCCGGGTCAAGAACCAAGCCAAGAACCAAGTCAGGAATCTGGTCAGGGACGTGGAGAGTCTGAGCAAGCTCCGCCAGGTGAGCGGCCTCAGGGTGAGGGTGAGGGTGAGGGTGAGGGTGAAACTCCAGGCGCGGAACCTTCTCCCGGACAGGGTCAACAGGAATCGCCTGGTGGAGAGGGGGGGCGCGGACAAAACAGAGAGCCCCGAGAGCGAGATTTGATGAGAAATCTTGGTGCCAATGAAGGTTCTGAGCAGGCGGGGAATTTACCTCAAGGAAGCTACGCAGGGGGCGATCAGAGAATCGTGCGGCCTTTGACTGGAGACGATTTCCGGGACTGGTCGGATCGATTGCGAGATGTCGAAGAAATGGTGGATGACCCTGAGTTGAGAGCCGAAGCTTCCCGTATACGTGAGCAGGCACGCGAAATTCGAAAGGAATTGAATCGGCATTCCGAGGAACCCAATTGGGATTTAATCAAGATGAAGGTTGCTGAGCCGTTGGCCGAGTTGCAGGATCGAGTCGTCGAGGAGATCCTTCGCCGCGGATCTGATGAAGCAATGGTCCCCGTCGATCGCGACCCTGTTCCAGCTCAATATCAAGACGCAGTGCGCAAATACTATGAGCAGCTTGGGGGTGGGAAGTAATGGATAGTTCCTGGATCCCGAATGCATGGGGAGCCTCTGACTGGGGAATGGCAGTCGCCAGTCTACTGGCGATCACGGTTGGAATTGTCATCTGGGCCTATTTCAACGCACGCGCCGCTGCTGGTGCTAAATCGCTGATGGCGGTGATGAAGATTTTAGCCGTATTGTTGTTGGCAATTTGTTTGCTGGAGCCCATGTATCGCTATGCTCGCCCTGAACAGGGAGCGAACTTGATGGTGGTCATGGCGGATGACAGTCAAAGTCTGCAGATAAAAGACAGAGGTGGCAGCACGACGCGAGAGGCGGAGCTATTCCAGAAGCTTAATGATGAGGCCAATTGGTTAAGTGAGTTAGCTGAAGATTTTGATGTTCGAAAATATCAATTTGATCGGCGGCTGAGACCGGTTTCCAATTTTGAAGGCTTTCGTGCCGACCAACGTGGCAGCGATATTCTTTCGAATCTAAGTTTGGCCACAAATCGGTTTGCCGGTCGCCCGGCAGCGGGGATTATTTTAATGACCGATGGGAACGCAACTGATTGGAATAAAGAAGCGTTCGCAGCCATGCCCTGGGATTCTATGCCACCTGTGTTTCCCGTCTTATTGGGTGACCAGCTTCCAGCCAGAGATCTTGGCATTACCAGAGTTAGCAGCACGCAAACTAACTTTGAATCGGCTCCTGTGACAATTACGGCTGAATTGATGGCGAGTGGTTACAAGGGTGAGGAAATTGTGGTTGCCCTGCTCGATGAAGCTGGAGAGGAAGTTTCTAAAAAAGAAGTGGTGGATGTTGAAGACGGTAAGCCGTTTGTCGTTCGTTTTCAGACTCGGCCAGAACGTCGTGGCATTAATGTCTTTAAGGTTAAGGCTTATGCTGCCGGAGAGGCGTTGGTTGTCGATCCTCAGGCCGAAGCAACCGTTGTTAATAATGAGCGACTGGTGCTCGTGGATCGTGGTCGAGGCCCTTTTAGGATACTTTACGTGACTGGTCGTCCAAACTGGGAGCTTAAATTTTTACGAAGATCATTGCAGGGGGACGACGAGTTAGATCTTGTCGCCTTGGTAAGAATTGCCAAACGAGAGGCGAAGTTTACGTTTCGAGGGCGGGACGGGCAGCAATCGAATTCCCTTTTTCGTGGGTTCGACTCCGAAGACGACGACACAACAGAGCAGCATGACGAGCCGGTGTTCATTCGACTGGGGACAAAGGATAAAGAGGAGTTGCGAGGCGGTTTTCCCAAGGATGCCGAAACTCTTTTTGAATACGATGCCATTGTGATTGATGATTTGGAGGCAGATTTCTTTACCGAGGATCAAAAGTCATTGCTGCAGCAATTCGTCAGTTTGCGTGGTGGTGGCCTGTTGATGCTTGGTGGCCAGGAATCTTTCGTTGCGGGTGATTATGCAAAGACTCAAATTGGCGAGATGTTGCCGGTCTATCTGGATCGTCTGGCGCCTCCATCAGATAGAAAATATGAACTCGACCTCACACGTGAAGGTTGGTTGCAGCCTTGGGTAAGGATTGAGTCGACGGAAGAAAAGGAACGGATTCGCTTAGCGGCAATGCCAAAATTTAAGACAGTGAATCTTGCGAATTCCATCAAGCCGGGGGCGACTGTATTAGCGACGGTGACCTCGGACGCCGAGAAAAAACATCCAGCACTCGTGGTTCAGCCCTACGGACGCGGTCGTTCGGGAGCTTTGCTGATTGGCGATTTTTGGCGCTGGCAATTAAAGAGCGAAGAAGACAATGAAGATCTGCTCAAGGCGTGGCGTCAGACTCTGCGGTGGGCAATCGCTGATGTTCCCCGTCGTGTCGAAGTGGAAATAAATCGGCTCAACGACGCGAATCGTTCGTCTGAAATAAAGGTGTCGGTTAATGATGAAGCTTACAAGCCTTTTGATAATGCCACTGTGGTTATTCAGGTGCAAACCCCTGAGGGAAAGACCATTGAGTTGGCTGGTGAGCCAACCGATTCCGTGCCGGGGGTCTATGTTGCGAATTTTGTTTCGGGGGAGACTGGAGTTTATCGGGCATCAGTCGTTGTGAAGGCACCCGATGGGAGCGAGATTGAAACGCGGGAATCGGGATGGGTTTCTGAACCAGACAGCGAAGAGTTTCAATCACTCGAACCCAACCCCCAATTGATGAAAGAGATTGCTGATCAAACCGGCGGCGAGGTTATTGATATTGATTCTTTGGAGCAGTTTGTTGCCGGGTTGGAGTATCGAGAAGTGCCGGTCATGGAGACCGTCTCGAATCCCTGGTGGCATCGATGGACTGTATTCTCATTGGCGATCGGATTGCTGATCGGAGAATGGGGACTACGACGTTGGAAGGGGTTGGCGTGAGATCAATGAAAAAAAATAAAGAATGGCTGACCATGATTGGACGATGGCCATTTAAGCCGAAGAATGGGAACGTGTTTTACCGGACGTTGGGGACACTTTGTTGGATGGCAAGCCTGTGTTTCTGTTCTGGAGACCTCTTTAGTCAGGAACAAAAAGTCATCGTCGTGGTAGGCGCTGGTGGAAGTGACGATTACCAGCAGCAGTTTGAAACCTGGGCTGATAATTGGAAGTCGGCGATTACCGCGGCTGGTGAATCGGGGCCTGATTTTGTGTGTATCGGTTTAGAGGACCGTCCGACTGAGCAAAACGATCTGTTGCGATTGAAGCAAGAGTTGGCAAATCCTGGCGAGGGGATTGCTGAATTGTGGGTGGTTTTGATTGGACATGGCACTGACGATGGTAAAGTTTCTAAATTTAATCTGCGGGGACCGGATCTCTCTGCAGTTCAATTGCACGATTGGTTAATAAATCAAAAGGCCCGCACCATTGTGGTGAACTGTGCGTCATCGAGTGGTGGGTTTGTTGGAAAACTTAAGCATCCCAATCGTGTGGTCATCACGGCGACCAAGTCGAGCGCCCAGCGGAACTTTGCAAGATTTGGGGAATACTTATCTTCTGCAATTGATGATCCAGCGTACGATCTCGATAAAGACCTGCAGACATCGCTGTTAGAAGCGGTTGTCGCAGCTTCCTCGCAGACGCAGGAGTTTTACCTGCAAGAAACGCGACTGGCTACAGAACTGGCGATGATTGATGATAATGGTGATGGTAAAGGCACGCCGTCGGATTGGTTTGAGGGGACTCGGGCAGTAAAAAAATCTAAAGCGAACGAGCCAGATGGTTTCGTTTCGAATCAGGTTTTTTTAATCCGCCGCGGCACCGAAGCGAAGTTAACTATTGAGCAGCGAGAAACACGCGAACAATTAGAACGAGAGTTGGAATCGTTGCGTCAGAAAAAAGATGCACTCGGCGAGGTAAATTACTATCAATCGATTGAGCCTGTCCTGCTGAAGTTGGCAAAGCTGTACCAGTCTGTAGGTTCGGAGGAATCTGTTGACGGGCAGGATTCATCTCTCAGTGAAACGCCAGTGTCGCCAGAAAAGTAAACTAGTTTTCTCTGAACTGGGCGGGATTGAGTTTTATTGCACGCCGAGATGCTCCTTTAAAAAATTCAGTCTTTTCTTTGCGGCCCAAGGTGATTCGCCCGCACCATGTCCCTTGCCTGGAATCAACACGAACTCAAAATCTTTGTCGTGTTCAATTAATTTACCGACTACCTGTGTTGTGCTGGCCGGATCAACATTTTGGTCGAGTTCCCCGAGTGTCAGCATGAGCTTGCCCTTGAGGAGATGGGCATTTTCCATGTTAGAGTTTTGCTGATAGCTGTCGTCGACGGGCCAGCCCATCCATTGTTCGTTCCACCAAATTTTATCCATTCGGTTGTCATGGCATCCGCAGTCCGCCACTGCGACTTTGTAAAAATCGTTGTGCCACAGTAAGGCAGCCATTGCATTTTGTCCGCCAGCGGAACCGCCATAAATTCCAACACGGGATAAATCCATCTGAGGGAACTTTTCGGCAGCCGCTTTTAGCCAGGCAATACGATCGGGAAACCCAGCATCGCGAAGATTCTTGAAGCAAATATCGTGGAATTTTTTGGATCGCCAGGCTGTCCCCATCCCATCAATCTGAACAACGATCATTCCTGCGTCCGCGATTCTATGACGATGGCCGTAGCCGGTTCGAAACGACTTCGGAACGTGGTGGTCGTGTGGTCCCGCATAAATGTTCTCGACGACGGGATATTTTTTTGCTGGATCGAAATTAATTGGCCAGTGGATGATTCCCCAAATGTCTGTTTCTCCGTCTCTACCTTTGGCTACAAACCGTTCGGTTAGCTTTCTTTTACCAAATTGTTGTTTTGTATTTTGTCGTCCTAACGGAGTGATTAGTTCACCAGTTTTGCTGTCTCGTAGTTCCCGGACTGGCGCCATGTCGACACGAGAATAAGCGTCGATAAAACTACTCTGATTAGGTTGGAACTGGATTTGATGGGTGCCGTCGCCGGTAGTTAAATAGGTTAAATCACTACCGTCGAAGTTGACGCGGCAAAAATGTTCGTGATAAGGGTCCTGGTCGGGGTAAATTCCAACTGCGTAAAACCAGATAGACTTTTGCTCCATATCAATTTTGTGAATTCTCTTTACATTCCAATCACCCGAGGTGACTGCGTTGATTAATGTTCCCTGTTCGCGGTCGAATCGGTAGAGGTGGTTCCAGCCACTTCGCTCGCTGGCCCAAAGGATTTCGTCATTGGGCAAATCTCGAAAAGTTGACTTGCACGAGTCTGAGTAGTGAATGAAAGTCTGACTCGTCTCTTCAATTATCGTTTTGACTGAACCATCATTCGCGTCAATCTCAAGCAATCTTAGTTTTTGGTGGCCTCTAGCATTGTAGAGAATTCGAAATCGATCTCCCGATTGAGACCAGCCAAGAAAACGAGTCCAAAAAGGATTTTCGAAGAGTTCGTTTGAAACTGGAATTTCTGTTTTCGAATCGGCGGAAAACAGCTTCAGTCGTGGTGATAATAAAGTGTCTCCCGGTTTGGGGTATTGATACGACCTTAGCAGGGGCTGAAGTTGGTTTTTTGGTTTTGATTCAATGTAGTAAACGCGATTTTCGGGTGCGACGGGTGTTTGGTAGGCAATAAATCTCTTCGAATCGGGAGACCAACGCACTTCACATTGGTCTGGATTTCGAGAAGAGTTTGAAAGCCATCGCGTCCCCGAACCGATGTGGCGGAATGTGTTTTTTTCTGTCCCATTTTGCGTTAATTGAGATTTCGCTGACTTGTCCCCCTTGGATTCAATCCAAAGGTTATGATCTTGAACCTGTACCTTCCATTTTCGATCAGGCGACTGGGTTCCTCGGCGATTAAAAGTACGAGCGAGTGGACGAGAATTTTGAGCGCGGGGAAGCGACTCGAATCGAATGTCATCCAGAAATGCTTTGTCGAAGACAATATGGTCACCGGGTCGTACGGTGAAACAGCCAATTGGTTTTCCATTTCGTTTTAAATACCAAACATGTCCGACAAACGTCTGTTGTTTGAGTTGCTGACCTGGTTTGAGAACTTCGTATGGACGTTCTTTGCCAACTTCAGAGACCCAGAAAGTTTCGATTTGATGGTCGGTTTGGTTATCCATCGTGATGTAGGTTGATTGCCCACGCGGGCCGGATTTGGGTGGAAGAAACAATCGGGGGCGATGTTGTCGAATCAATGCTGGGTCGAGTAATTCGCTGGTTTTTTTCTGACAATCGATTTGGTAGAGAGTTCGACCAGATTGAATTAAGAAAATGCTGGGTTGCTTTGTAGGATAAATACCGGTGACCGTACTTTTGCCACTTTGTTGCTCAAACCAAGATCGTTCCATCACGATTTGCGAAGATCCGCGTTCAACATCGATGAAGTGAAATTGTTTGGTTCCAGAGTCATCCGACTGTTGGAACCAACCCTGTTTTCCATCGTCGGACCAATGAAGGTCCTGCCCGCAAGCTTGGCCGATTATCGCCGTAAGGGTCATTGCGAATGCGAGAATGCGGACAGTCGAGAGTTGCTGTTGGATCATAGTATTGTCTTGAAATCAGGGGAATCGCTCGGGGCTTCGTGAGACGAAGCTCAGTTCTTCAGTTTGTAATTCAGGCGGTATCGATCAAAGTCCTGAAACTTCAAAACCTTTGCGATAGTTGCGTTTGATTAATTGGTTCGCCGCATCAAGATTAGTAACCTTCAGATTTTCGGCATCCCAGTTTAGTGTTTCTCCCGGGAATCGATTTGCGACCACACCTAAGAGTAGTGCTTCAGTTAGCGGTCCCGCATACCCAAAGTCGGCACTGGTCTGGCCGTTTCCGAGACAGGCATCGACCCATTGGTGGTAATGGTTATTGCTTCCAATATCCGGTCGTTGGTAATCCTTAAATTGTTGTTGGGGAAACAGTTGAGCTTCACCAACGTGTGGTAGAAGCATCTGTCCGTTTTCGCCAATAAAGAGGGCGCCTTGGCCAGGTAGCTTTAGTCCTTGGGGCAGTTCGAGTTCTTTAGGAGGAGCGTAGCTGCCGTCATACCATTTCCAAGTCATTGAGTCGGTTGTGTATGCCGTTCCGGGAAATTCATATTCGACGATGTTCTTTTCTGGATGCCCAACTCCGGTGGGTTTTCTGCAGGTAGTTTTGGCCCACTTTGGTGCAGTTAATTTTAATGCAGCGTACGGGGTATCAAAGATATGAACTCCCATGTCACCGAGAGTTCCGGTTCCAAAGTCGATCATTTTTCGCCAGCTGCCTGGATGATAAACGCTGTCGCTGTAGGGGCGAGTAGCTGTGACTCCGAGCCACAAATCCCAATCTAATTGAGCGGGAGGGACTGCTTTTTTGGGAAATGAACCGCCGTCATAGCCCCAGTTTTTATTCGACCAGGCATGAACCTCGCTGACTTTTCCAATCACACCGCTCTGAATCATCTCAACTGCTCTTCTATAGGGCGCGCTGGAATGAACCTGAATTCCCATTTGCGTAACGAGGTTTCTTTGTTTCGCAACTTTTCGTAGTTGTCTCGCTTCAAAAACTTCGTGAGTCAGCGGCTTTTGGCAATAAACTGGTTTGTTCAGGTTCAAGGCTGACATGGCTGCCGGCGCATGGGTGTGATCTGGTGTTGAGATCACAACTCCGTCAATTTTGTCACCCAGCTTACTGAGCATCTCACGATAATCAGCAAACGTTTCCGCACCTGGATGTTTTTGTGAAGCTCCTTTGAGTGTGTTCGCATCGACGTCGACGAGTGCTGCAACTTCGACTTGTGGATGCGAGGCAATTGAGCCTAGATCGGCCCCTCCCATCCCGCCGACTCCAATGTGTGCTGTTCGGAACTTTTCATTCAGTCCGCTGCCCTGAACATGCCCAGCCGCCAAACCAAGACTGGAAATGGCGAGGCCCGTTTTTAATGCTTGACGTCGATCGATTTTTTTCAGCATTTGTACACTCCATAGGTGGTTTTTATTCTTGTTGATCAGTTTAGCAGTTTTGCAGGAGACGGGGAAAGTTATCCGCTAGGACTGAATTTTAGCAGGTCTTGTGAATTTACGTTCGTGCGTTTTCAAGCTTTCCAACGTTTGTTGAGTGCGCATCGTGAAATCAGTGAATCAATAAATTTAAATTGGCTTTCACTTCGTTCCTTCCTACAATGGGGGCTTGGTTTTTCTGTAAAACAAATAACATGTTTGATGAATTATGAATTTGAAATTTGCATTGATTATTGTTCTGTCCGAGTTGGTGTGTGGGGGATTGGGGAGCGTCTATGTGACCGCCGAAGACCATCTTTCCGAAAGAGAAAAACCGGTTAACGTACTGGTTCTCATGACCGACGATTTCAGTCGCCATTGTGTGACAGCCACGGGCGGGCAGCAGGCGCGGACACCTAACATCGATGCCTTGGCAAAACGTGGCACCGTCATGAGCAACACGGTTCACCAAGGTGGTTTCAGCGGCGCGATTTGTACTTGCAGTCGGGCGATGCTGTTGACGGGACGAGCGTTGTGGTCGGTTACCCCTAGCGAGTTGAGCTACAAGGGACCAGCTCAGCTTAATACGTCTGACACTTTGCTTCCTGAACAATTTCGAAACGAGGGTTGGGATACCTTCGCTACCGGTAAGTGGCACAACGGAAACCAGGCGTTGCTGAGAGGTTTTGATCACGCTGAGGCGGTGACTGGTGGAATGTTGCCTTTTAATCTCCGGGATCGAGGAGGAGCGAAGGACAATGCGATCGAGATTGGGATGATGGATCCGACTGGCGTTCGAATTAATAGTGACGGCAAGATTGAAAAGCACCAGTCAAAAGGATGGAGCACGGATGTTTTTTACGATGCGGCTGAATCGTTTCTGGATCAGACTTGGGATCGAAAAAAGCCGTTCATGATGTACATTTCCACTAATGCTCCCCATGACCCGAGGCATGTACCCGTTGAAATTCTAAATCGCTTTCCCAACGTGAAAGAGCCACCGAATTATTTGCCGATTCATCCGTTTGACAACGGCGATATGAAAGTTAGGGATGAAATGGTTTACAAGCCGCCGCATCTACCTGAGACGGTTCGCCGAGAACGAGCAATTTACCTTGCGATGTGCGCACAGATTGACGATCGCATTGGGCGGTTGGTTGAGAAGCTAAGAGTCATGGGAGAGCTAGACAATACCCTGATACTATTCACTGCGGATCATGGACTGGCCGTTGGTGAGCATGGATTGATGGGAAAGCAAAATTTGTATGACGGTTCGTGGCGGGTGCCAATGATTTTGGCAGGCCCCGGAATTCCCGTCGGGGAAACCCGAACAGGGTTCGCCTATCTTCATGGTCTCTATCCAACACTTGCGTCCTTCGCAGGGCTAAAAGCTCCGGCCTACACCGAGCCGTTTGAGTTTGCGAGCGTGATTCGCGGTGACAGTCAGGGTTTGGATCGGGTGTTTGGTGCGTACATGCCTAATGTGAAGGTTCCTAAAGGTGTGCGAGCCGTTCGAGAAGGTGAGTGGAAATTGCTGCATTACACCCACAGTGGACGCAAGCAACTCTTTAATTTAGAGAAGGATCCGTGGGAAACCAACGATTTGATTGGCGACCCCCAGTACACTGATCAGATCGATCGAATGTTTGAGGCGCTTCAGGAATGGATGTCGAATAGCGGTGATCCCCTCGGAAAGTGAGTTCCGGTTTGACGGCAAGCGGTTAAAACAGATCTTGCTGGATAGGCTTGTTTGAACGAGCGATGCATTCTTTGGAGTCGTTGCCGGGGCGATTGACCAATGTGGAGACTGGATAGGCTTGCAGCGAGTCTGTAGAAAGTGGGGACATCATCGGTTGAATCGTGTCTGCGAGATGACTTGTCTTGTCGAGCCAGCGCTCAAATTGATTTGGCTCAAGGAATACTGGCATGCGGTCGTGAAGAGGATCCATAAATTCGTTTGCTGAGGTGGTAAGAACTGTGCATGTTTGGATGGCGGTTTGGTCTTCGTTCTGCCTCGATTCCCATAATCCTGCTAAACAAAATGGTTGCTGGTCTTTCCGGCAAATATAGAAAGGCTGTTTGGTGGATCCAGTTTTTTTCCACTCAAAAAAACCATCTGCAATTATTAAACACCGCCGATGTTGGAATGCATCTCGGAACGAGGGCTTCGTGGCGGCAGTTTCCGATCGAGCATTAATTAAGCCAATGCCGGTCTTGGAATCTTTTGTCCATGATGGGATTAAGCCCCAACGGAGATCCACCGATTCGAGTTGAGATGATTTTGCTTGGCGAATGCAGAGAACCGGTTGCGTTGGACAGATATTGAAACGGAATTCTCGTTGAGGGAACTGGAGTCCACTAAACAAGGCGGTTAGAGCCGTGGTCGGAGTTCTGAGTGTTAGTCGTCCACACATATTAGTTCAGTATTTCAAATCCGGCACGCGAGAGTGATAAACGTGCTGAGTCAAGATTGTCATTTGCAATTAAGAAGTAGTCGGTATTGTAAGTGGAAACTGATAGGATAGGGATCTCTGATTCTGCGAGCACTCGGCTGATTTCAGCAATAACTCCAATCACGTCGAATTCGAGCTTTCCTGTGACGCGAAAGCAGGCAAAATTATGCTCTGCTTTGACCGTTTCAGGAACCGCGTCGGTTGCGGTAATGATCGTCAGTTCATCGTCGGTGCGAATGACTGCCATAAATGAACTTGCCCAGTCGGGGACGCTCATATGGGCAGCGAGCTGACAGACAGAATAGGTGGTTTCGAGGAACTGTAGTTTCATAGCGTTTCATTTGTTTTTTGATAAGGAAAGTTGGCAATCGCCATGAATGACGATTTTCTACCCTCGGCACAGATCAATGTACTGCAGCGACGGGCAGATGTTTTGCGACAACTGCGTTGTTTTTTTGATGACCGAGGATTCTTTGAAGTTGAAACCCCGTTGATTTCCCATGATATCGTGGTCGACCGCCATCTTCACCCTGTCGGGATTCCAAAAAATCAGATCACTGGTGTCGATTCTAATTCGAATGAGATGCTGTGGCTTCAGACTTCTCCTGAATTTGGCATGAAGCGTTTGGTCGCAAGTGGAGCGACTGCGATTTACCAAATTGGCAAAGCGTTTCGGCAAAGCGAAACGGGTGAGATGCACAATCCTGAGTTCACGATGCTCGAATGGTATCGCGTTGGTGATAACCTTGAGTCAGGCATGGCTTTATTAGGAGAATTAGTCGAGGAGATGCTGGGGCAACCGAAAACGAAACGAGTGACCTATCGTCAGGTTTTTTCTCAGCATGTAGGAGTTGATCCATTTTCTTGTGCAGTTAGCGACCTCAAATCTATTGCTCTCCAGCATGGAATAGAGATCGAAATGCCATGTGAGGCGTCGGCCCGTGATGATTGGTTAAATTTGATTCTGTCTCGGTTGATCGAGCCGAAACTTGGTTTTGAGGGTGGAGTTATCATCTATGATTGGCCCGCCAGCCAAGCTGCGTTGGCGGTGATTCGCGAGGAAGAAGTACCTGTTGCCGAACGGTTTGAGATGTACGTCCATGGTGTTGAGTTGGCCAATGGCTACCACGAATTATTGGATCCTGATGAACTGGCTCGAAGGAATTCGGTCGTCAATCAGGAGAGAGTGAAAGATGGCCAGCCTCTATTGCCGGAGGATAGTCGCCTGCTGCACGCGATGCGATCGGGCTTGCCGGCTTGTGCGGGCGTGGCGATGGGAGTGGACCGGTTGGTCATGCTCGCACTTGGACTAAAGAAGATCAAAGATGTTATTGCGTTTCCGATTGGTCGAGCCTGACCATGCTTGATCAAACGTGGGGTCCGGGCTTCGATGAGGGCATAAAAAAAGCCGAGCTAGGAAGCTCGGCTTTTGGTTTTGTAATCGTAGCGAGTATTACTCGTTAGTTGCTTCGCTACCTGTTTGGTAACGAGCTTCTGTCTCGTACTTCTTCTGTTCTTTAAGCCACTTAGCTCGTGCTTCAGCACGTTGAGCAGAAGCGACAGTAACGCGTTGAGCGATTACCAAGTGTTGCGGGTGGAAGTATCGTTCGTAAGAACCGTCCATTCGCTCGATGCGATTTTTAACAAGAAGCTCATGCCAGCTTAATCCGTTGGCAACGTTCCAAGCTGCTGCTTGAGCAACCGGTTGTGCAATCTCGTCGTTCGCAAGCATGCGACACATTTCGAAAACCTTTGGATCCGAATTCAAATCAGTAAGAGGTTGAATTCGGTATTCGATACGTGAACGCGGATCTGGTTTTCCTTCTTCGAGGCAGAAAGTCTTCAGCGAAGTCTTGCCGACGCGACCCGGAGGGATATTGAAGAATCCTCCTCCGCCGCCCATTCCTCCACCACCCATTCCGCCGCCGCCCATTCCGCCGCCGCCGAATCCACCACCGCCTTGACCGCCACCGAATCCACCGCCAACGCCTTGGTTTCCACCGCCGCCACCGAATCCGCCGCCGCCCATTCCGCCGCCGCCGAATCCACCGCCGCCCATTCCGCCGCCACCCATTCCAGGTGCACCAGCACCACCTTGACGCATCACAGGAACACAAGAGAAGGCAGCTGGCATTCGAATTGCCAACGGCTTGTCAGTTTTGTTTTCAACAATCAAGTTCGCATTGGCTGCGTCTTTGTTGCGAATGATCACTTCGATCTCACCGTGATCCATGGCTTGGAATAAATCAACCGAAGAGAAACCCTTAACCGGTGATTGAGTCTTGGCGATTGTGTTCAATCGCTTTTTGGTGACTAGCTTTTGCCGTGGCGATTCTTCCTTCACAGGTTCAGAAGATTGATCCTGAGCAAAAGAAGAACTTGCAAGCGAGATCGCTGCAACGAAGGCTATTGAAAATTTGATCCAGTTATTCATCATTGTTCTCATTAAAGAACTCCTCGTTATTTAGAACCGAAGCTTGCCCGCATCGGTCAGTGCTACCAATAAGGTACATCGGTTGCGTGGATGCTAACAGCTCTGTTCCGCCGGCCGACTGTTCAAGGATAGTCGCAGATTTAGTAAAATCCAAGTAATTTCCCAGTATTTAAACGGTTTCCGATTAGAAAAAGCCTGCATGCAAACGATTAAATGCTTGGTGCGAGGCCGAAATCGATCCATTTCATTGGTATCACTTATTCTTTCTGAGGTATCGGTCAATTAGGACGCTGGCAGCAGTTTGGTCGGCCGGTGTCCAGTTGGAGAGATTGGTCGGGGTTGTACCGATGGTTCGGTTCAATCGGTCGCAGGGGGTAGCAACGAACAGACCGAAAATACTGCCCCGATAATCGCTATGACCGAATTAAGTTAGCACTGGAATAGGGCAGCCGGAGGAAGCAGGTTCTGTTTGTCGGTTTGAGATCGTTGGTGTAAGTAAGCTGCCCGTGCTAGTTCAGCGGCGGCGGCACAAAAAAACGTTCCGCAGCCGGTTGCTGCGGAACGTTTTTAAATCAACTGAATCTCTTAAGAGGGTCAAATCAGAGTTGCGATCACCAATGCAACCACGCTCATCAATTTAAGTAAAATATTGAGCGACGGTCCTGATGTATCTTTAAACGGATCACCGACAGTGTCTCCCACCACAGATGCTTTGTGGGCTTCGCTGCCTTTGGCAAGTTTAATGCCGTCAAATTCGAAACCTTCTTCGATCATTTTCTTGGCGTTATCCCAGGCACCACCTGCGTTCGACTGAAACAAAGCCATTAGAACACCACTGACGGTGACTCCTGCGAGAAGCCCGCCGAGCATCATTGCGTTAGTGTTGTTGCCCTCACCGAAGTAAAGCAAAGGAAGGAACCCAAAGCCGACAGGGACGAGTACAGCGACCAGTCCAGGTACGATCATTTCTCGAATGGAGGCTTTTGTTGAGATGGCAACACACTTTCCGTACTCTGCTTTTCCATCGGCTGCATCAAACGTCGCTTGATCTTCTTTTGACCAATCGGCGTAGCTCTTGCCTTCATTGTTGTTCATGACTTTCAAAGCAGCACCGAGTTCCGGGATATCACGGAACTGCCTACGAACTTCTTCAATCATGGCATTGGCTGCTCGTCCCACGGCATTCATTGACATGGCCGAGAACAGGAAGGGTAGCATTGCTCCGATGAAGAGTGATGCCATCACAAACGGATTTGTAATATCGATCCCCACCAGTGGTGTATCGGGGTGGGTCAAGTTATAGGAAGTCATGAAGGCAGCGAACAAGGCAAGCGCTGTCAAAGCCGCCGAACCAATTGCAAATCCTTTTCCAATCGCCGCCGTTGTGTTTCCAACGGCGTCAAGTTTGTCAGTACGTTCGCGAACTTCTTCTGGTAATTCCGCCATCTGGGCGATACCACCAGCATTGTCTGAAATAGGGCCATAGGCATCGACGGCAAGTTGGATGCCGGTGTTAGATAGCATTCCGACTGCTGCAATCGCGATACCGTACAGTCCAGCAAATTGGAATGCGAAAATAATTGCAAAGGCAATGATGATAATTGGAATAGCAGTCGACATCATGCCGACACCAAGTCCAGCGATGATGTTGGTTGCTGATCCTGTCACCGACTGCTTAACAATTGACTTGACGGGACCTGTTCCAGTCCCTGTGTAATGTTCCGTGATCTTTCCGATCGCTAGGCCA
>Ga0214479_100301_pt1 | contig 31423 bp, 24 predicted proteins | sample M1_20Mar14CPVII9_5_FD_165054 | JGI IMG/M metagenome (GOLD analysis project Ga0214479, IMG submission 165054) | Marine eukaryotic communities from Monterey Bay, California, United States - M1_20Mar14CPVII9sort6BwellE14 | ecosystem: Environmental > Aquatic > Marine > Unclassified | place: USA...
ATACGCACAAGTAATGTTATCTTTTGATCTAGTAGTCTCAAAACTTTTCCTCTCTTCAATCGATTCAAAGTAGCCATTATTGCAACCACAAGTAACACTATCACAACAGCTAAAAACACTTTTGTCGTGAGTATAGCTGAAAGTCTCAACCTTCATAGGACAACCTCGAAGGTCAAATACTGCAATGCAATCATGCAAGGGTATGTCCAAACTCTTGGCTTGGCTTAGGATTGTGTCTGAATGATCAAGAAACATTTTCAGCTGAACCATTGTGAAATTTATCTCCAGTTCTTTCAACTTAGTAGCAGTTCTTTCATTTTCTGGTAATGCTGATGGCTGAAGCATGCCTTGAAACTTGCCGATATTCTCACGAGAACACTGCTCATTGCATGTCAGTTTGTGGCCGTTCAACCAATCTTCTTTTTGGCAAGCTCTTGAGCAATACGACATTCGGTGACAGCCATTGCACTCCATTACTTCCGTCTTGCTCAGGGATTTGTTGCAACGGCAGCAATACGAGCCATTGATATCAAGCATAGACCTAACCATATCAACTATTTTCTTGATCTTAGGATAAGATGCACATCTACCATTGATGTTTTGCATGCCTGTACTACCCAACTTCTCCTCTATATCATGTCTCTTACTCCCAATGGCCTTTGTCGATTTCGTATGGAGGGAGATAGAATAGATACATTTCAAAGTGTCATGAATGACATCATAAAGTTTATTATCAACCCCAAATCTTTCAATGAAACTCAAACACATTTCAACTAGACCAGCACGGATGGCGAATGAGACACGAGTATCACTTAGCATCCTACTTTCCCCATAGAGCATGATAAGTAATATACTTGCAGCTAAGGACGCTGTTTGATAATCTGATGCATATCTCAAACCTAAATCAACAACTTCTGATAAGACTCTTTTATCAACGCAGTCTGCATTGAATGTAAGAGTTTGGATAAGACAAAGGTCTTCTTTCCAACCTTCCTCTTTCTTCTTCTTCAAGTGACGTATATAGCCTTCCACGAACGTGGCCTTGCAGTTGGGATCGTAATCTTTACTTACAATTGGTGTAGTACCAATTAAATCCATAAGAGTTTTGCCTTCTTTTGTGACAGCTCCGGTTCCATCTCTCAAGTATTTTGGGTCACTTACTACTGCATGGACGAATGCGTTTCCCATAACACGAACACTCTCAATTGAAGCTTCACTTATTTCCTTCACAATATCAGGACGGTACTCTTCTTCCCAAAACTTCCACTGTACAATAGATTGAAGCAATCCATCATACTTTAAGAGAGTGTCAACCGCAACAAAGTCTACCTTTTCATGGATTACACTGACTGAGATTACTGCAATCAGCTTTGTAAAATGCCCAATCCCCTCCTTCCAATGAAGAATAGACGCTCCGTATCATTGCAGAAGCAATTAACTAATGGGCCAATATTCTGAGCAATTTGTAGCTTACACGATTCCACGTGCACTGCACCAAATAGAAGAACCTTAATCCACATAACGGGGGATTCCAGATCACCTCCAACCCTAGCAACCACTAACTCAAAGCTCTCATGTTCACAACGCTTCAAAAAGTTCAAAACAGAGGATAAAACATTAGTGAATACATCGGCTGCATTTTCATTTGGATTTGAAATGGAGGGGCTGAATGATAGTAATTCTGTAGCAGCATGTTCAGCCTTCCGAATACCCGCAGTAATTGTTGCAATTAATACGTTATTCTTGTTTGTTTTTGCTATTTTACGCTGCTGTCCTACCTTTCTTCTTCTTGGCTGTTACCATACTTGAATATAATACCAGTTGGATATGATGCTTGATTATACTAATAATATGCCATATACGATATAACCTGATATAACACCCTCTTGACTCTTGAATGAGTGTTTGTTATTGTGATGTGCACCGATGGTTTCAAGTCTTGTGTTTACAAAACAAAGTGGATGAAGAAACTATATACTATTTATTAGTAGCTATACGATAAGTATCAGTATGATGACGGAGGTTGTTGGTATGGTATTGTAGACGTATATATGATATTACTTATTTTGGTATTGCAATTAGGTGCACCGTCAAAAGTTGTATCTAGTTGTATATTTTGTTAGTGTTTTTTTGTACAATATCGCCAAATTATGGCTAGTCGGCGGCGGTAGATAATACGATATACACCTTACAAATTAGATTGCAAGGATATTGCAGTAAAATACGCGGTTGATTGGCTACTAGATAGACGGCGTTGCTAGCTACGATATTGCAGTAGAGATTTTGTGATGAATTTGGTTTTGCTTTTGATATGCTTACAAGTGGAATGTCTTATAAAATAAAAATATTGCAGTGGCCGCCTCGCCGATTCTATAACTTGCCACACAATACACTCCGATATCATATGAGCACTATCATTAGGAAGTAGACAACATATATAAATCCCTGCGTACGCTCAATACTGTCTAAGTAGTTGCAACAAAATTTTGTGCACATCTTATGCACAAAAAGTATATTACCATATCGTAACAGCAAGCCATATACAATACAATAAGATGCCCCCTATTCGTAGTACCCATTCTATATATGTTTAATAGTACTTGTATTCATCACTAAATGCAGCAGCTCTATCTCTATGATCACTCTTGATCTCATCCAAGTATGTTTGATAAGATCGTAATGCTTTTGTGTAATCTTCTTTTGTTGCATATCCTTTCGAGTGTAGCTCTTGAATCTCATTCAAAGATTTAGGTTGCCCATCTCTCACAGCAATCATATAATGTTTGATAGCTCTATTATCATTGCCAGCAATCTCCTCCTCAATGCCTAGGTTATGTCTTGATGTATCTCCTCCGATGGCTGCTAGCTCAGTGTAATGTTGAGCTTTCTTCTTGTCAACTTCCACACCTCTACCACATTGATAAGTAATTCCAATGTTTGTATATGCTTTAGCATAACCAAGTTCTCCTGCCCGGTGGTAAAGTTCTAATGCCTTTGTATGATTTTGTGGCAGTCCGCTCAACCCTTCAAAATACCACACTCCAAGCTTGATTGCTTTTGGATCATTAGCTTGCATTCGTCTTTCATACCTTTCAGCTATCCCCTCTTCTGAATCAGGTAATGGGGTTCTACAAAATGGGCAAAGTTTATCAACTTCATTGCCTTGGTCGTCATAAACAGGGGCATAAACGCATCCACTACATATCGTCTTTCCACAACATGAAAAGTATTTACCCCCCGTAGGAAGTGCAGGCAAACGTATGAAACAAATAGGGCAATCTTCTTTTGGTGGAGGCTGTTTGAATAGCTTTTCATCATGTAATTCAGCGGCACGTTTTCGACATTCTTTCTTGTGTTGTTTACGATGTGCAATTTGACATTCTCTATTGCAATATTTCACTAGATTGCATGCTGTACATGCTTTTAAATTGTCACTCTCTTCCTCGCCCTTACCACAATTGGCACATACCGATATAATGTCATTATCAGGCATACTCATACTCATTTGTCATCTAGAGATATCTTCCTACTACATCATCATATCGTATAATTACATCATCTTATTTTTTTGTGTCGCAGCGGCGCCGGCCGGTACGTAGTAAATATATGAATATACCTTAAGAACTAATAGATCAAACAGATATTGCAATAGTATATGTAGACGGTATATCGGATATCGTAGACGGTGTATTGGCTAGTGCAATCTCAACATGGCGAGAGGCGAGATTTTGGAGAATTTTGTTGAGATGCTTACAAGTGGAATATCATTTATTACAATTACAGTACGATAATAAAAATGAGCTCTCAATATTAGCAATATCTGCGCCGCTATTACCCTCCACGGCCTTACAAACAATCCGATATCACCTCGTTGCTATCATTAGGAAGCATACGAAGAAGTATATAAATCCCCGCGTACGCTCAATGAACCGCCTAAATAGTTGCCAAGACAAAAAAGTAGAAGAAAAAGTTGTACGATTTTTATCACCAACTTGCTTTGCATTGTAATTCATAACGCAAAGGTGTAACTAGATATCAGATCAAGCAATCTTCTTATACATTCAATCTTATTGTTATCTTGTTGGTCGTCAGTTTTTGGTATTGAGTTGGTTTGTTTTACGGCACAATGAGTTACAGAAAATGATCACAATAGAGTCGTCAGAAGATGAAGATGAATTACAAGCTGCACTTGCTCTTTCATTGCAACAACAACCAAATGACAATGATAATACCAATAATAACGATGATGATTCATTAGATGACGAAGTGGAATTTATCGGCACTAACAACGCATCCACGTCATCTACTGTCCAAAATAGCTATGCTAACAACCATAACATAGCAACTACTAACAATAACAATGATAAGATAGCCACATTAATGTCAATGGGATTTAATAAAAGTCAATGTATACAGGCATTACAATCATCGAATGGTATTTTAGAGAATGCAATCTCATTTATACTCAGTGGTACTGGGGATAGCAGCAGTAGTGTGGCGAATGGTCAGCAAAGTAGTTCACTAGCTGAAAGTGTTGCTAGTAGCAAAGTAAGTAGCAGCGATATCGATAAGACTGGAGTATCTGCAACAGATGGAAATGTTGAGAAAACAGTGGATAGTAAAAAATCTTCTACGTCGACATCAAACAGTAGCAACAAAAGCAACATGTCATTAGCAGATATACGTGCCGAGAAGCACAAACGTTATCTTCTCTCACAACAAAACAATCCTTCTAGTTCTAACCAGCAGCAGTCTATGAATGGTACCTCTTCTTCAATGTTAAACTCACAATCAAATAGTATACAGGGTAGATCAATCAATCAGATGAGTATGAGCGGCGTGAGGAGTAGTGCAAGTAGCAACGTATCATTAGACGGACAAGTTCAAGTAATCAATAATAATCTCATAGATACAAATAAGCATGTACACAACGATGGTGGTTGGATATGGGTAAAGAATCCTACTGGTACAAATAGTAGAGTTGATAGTAAAGATGATGTTGATCGTTTACTGGCTGAATTTAGCAGTTCATTATCAGGTAAGACTGTGTTGTTGTGCATATGTTGTGGTTTTGCACTTTAACACAAACTAATCCTCCTCTCTCTTTTTGGATATGCGTAGGTTCGAATTACACACATGAACAATTAGTTAAGCTAGCACGGAAGCATAATGTACTTACTGGCAAGGTAAGCAGAAGAATGGATTAGGACGCTCCTCTTCGATCCAAATGGCTTATGATATACATGTTTAACATTTCCGCTAATATATAGTAACCTTTATACCTTCCTCTCTTCTTGGATAATATGCTTGTCACCATTTGAATCGGATAGTGGTTGATTGATATAAGTCCAGCGAATGTACAAAAAGATTGGCCACGTATACGTAATGCAACATTACACTCACAATTAGGATGCACCTCCAAGATCAGGTAAGCACAAGGATTCTTATTTGTGGCATTAGGTCCTGTTTGTGAAACCAAATGATGAATGTATACTCACTACTGGCTGTGGATTGATTTTTGTGCATATCATATGGTTTTGAAATTCTATTAACAAATACTAACCCCCCCCCTCCACCTACCTCTCTTCTTGGATACTTATGCTTGTCTGACCACTGTGTGGAATTGACTTCTGATTCCCTTAGTGACGAGCCTGTTGGTAATGGAGGATGCTATATAGTATGTATCTATTGTCCAGACTTTACAGATAAGAATGACGTATTACGTGTCCGGCAGTCATTATTGAGGGATATTAAGATTGGCGAGAATTCTTTGAAGCCCATGAATTTCAAGTTAGATGCATTTACACATCTCAACATATATGCTTCCTCTGGTGGTGGCGGTAAAAAGATGCGCACCACGACATATGATTGTGGCGGATCGAAGGATTTAGATTGTACCACATTAGTAACTGCACATGAAACGTGTACTAATTCGACAGGGTGTCCACGGTGTTTCCCGCATTGCATGGCTGAATCGTCATCATCATCCACAACTGATCATCCGACACTGAATGAAGATCAAACAATATGTACAGGGCTGAAACTCATCATCGTTGGAGTGCAACATCGGGAGGAGAACTTAGTAGCATTAGACAGGCTTACTCTGGAACGTGAACCTACTAATCATGTTGATGATAAGGCAATCGTTTGTAAGAATGGACGTGGTGGTATTGTTGGATACATCAAACAAAGTGTGAACGTCTTCCTGTCTCCTCACTTGGATGCCAATCGAATGAGACTTGACAATGTATCATTGATCAGAACTACAAGTACCACGTTAAATATTGCCGTGCGGTTGACTCTTGTGGATGTTAATGAAAGGAATAAAGGAGTATTTCTCCAAACATTAAATGATTTAAAGGTCAAGTTTCCCAAGAGAAGGACAAAGAAGAAGGCAAAGACTTCGAAAACAAATAGTAGTTTATTGGATGATGATGGTGATAAGAAACCGGAGGCCAAACCAGAGATCAAACCAAATGGCAAGCTGTCATTTCGTGATCATTCAACCTCTAGTGATTCAAGTACACCCATCACATTAGTCTCATGGAACGTGTCCGAGTTTGATAACCCAATATCAGCAAGAGCACCCAATCCTCTCCAACGGATGAGAGAATCATCCAACCTAATCCGAGATGAGTGTTTTAACCATTCAACATATCTCCCGGATGTGATTGCATTACAAGAGACACCTGATTCATATTGGGGTACTAAAACGTTTGGTTCTTATGGTTACACGTCTGTTGGAAGTGCTACGAGTCATTGTGGAACAGTCGACTTGCTAGTACGGAAAGATTTCCTACAAGAAGGAGATTCAATGAGTACACCTCCTCGACTCTTGGATTCGTACAATCAATTACCATCAGTTGCAACATTAATTACCTTACCAAACAAAACAAACATTGCCATTTCATCAAGTCATCTAGCCCCTTTCAATAATGGAGCTGCAGCCAGAGAAGAATCAATCAGATCATTAGTTGGTAGCCTCTCAAGGAAATGCAACAATGTTATAACCATTGGAGATATGAATATGCGTGTTGCCGAAGATAAAAAGATTGAAGGAATAGCTGGTGACGATGCATGGAAGGTGGTGGGATCAAACAATGAATCAAAGTACCCCTGGAATGTTTTCGTGAATCCTTACCACGAGAATGGATTTCGGAATCGTGCTAGATATGATCGATGCTATGTCAAGGGAAATAAAGTATCTGTTACTAGGTTTGATTTGATTGGGAATACTCCCGTGGAAGTTGAGGGTGATTACTTATCAGATCACTTTGGTATCATCGTCGAGGTTACAGTGAAGCCACCGCCTTCGTTGGAGGCAAAGAGAGGCAGTGCAACTTTAGCCAAGGCAAAACTCCCGCAGACAAACAATTATCAACAACATACAAGACGAACACAAGATATTATCCCAATCAAACCAACAAGATCCCCACCACTCGTTAATTCAAACAAGGCCCAGAGGTACATCATTTATATGGCCATTCATGAAGAACACGGCTCTAAGTTTGAGCAAGGATTAGCCAAGTGTAAAGAGGCATGCCACGCGGATATTCAACATTGTCTACAAATGGATGGTACACGGCATGTGACAATGTACGATGGAAACTTGACGAGTGATCAGTTTCGTGGCTTATCATTCTCAGGTCAGTTTGATAGCACAGAGATTAGTTTCCAAGGCTGGTGCCCTTGGGATGCAGGATGTTATTTACAGCTAGACAAGCAGAGTATTCAATGTCTAAAGTCTCTATTGTCTCAAATCACTGGCTTGCCCTCATTGGGAGGCAAAAGGCCATGTGATCATCTATCTCTCTACAGACAAAGACCCAATACAAGGCATCCTAATCCAAAACAAGCTTTTGCTAAGATTAGAGATTCAACAAGGAATGTTGACTTTGGTAGTGTCAAGGGTGTTAGTATTTGTATTAAAACACTTGGTTCGCCCTATGATGAGTGTTTAGTATTGGCAGAGAGCAGTGAAAAGGGGGAGAAGAAGACTGCATCAAAAACCAGTGATAGGGTTGCCAAGGCAAAACCACGGCAGCTCAACTACCAACAACATACAAAACGGACACAAGATACTTCCGACTCAGACTACGAGGGTGTCAAGGAATCAGAGGAGACATTACAACGTGCAAATGGCAAAAGAGCCAAGGTATCGGCAGCGGCAGCAGCTGTCAAGAAGAAGGAGCAAAAGAAGCAACAAGCATCTATGGAGACAGAGGCTTCTAAAATGAAGAAGAATATATATGGTGATAGTTCGAGTGATGAGGATGAGGGTTTCGATGAAATGAAACGGAAGCTACTGGCAAAAAGAGCAGCGGCTTCTCATACCAAGGATGATTCCTCTAGTGACGATGAAGTACAAGTGGTACAGAAGAAAGCACCAGTATATTCGTCAACAAACGATAGGAAAAGAAAAGCACCTCCTCCTCCATCATCCTCATCATCTGAAGACGAGGAAGAAGAGTTTGACTATGAAGCATACGCTAGAGAGGCAGCCATGCGGAGAGCAAAGGCCAGAGAAAGTTGATCAACATACAAAGTAAAACCATATACCAATCCAGAGTAGATCAATTATTCATCTTGGCTTATCGTTTATGTCTTCTTTTCTTCTTCTTACCGCTTTCCCCCTTCTCCTCAACTTTCGACACATCACTCTCATCTAGTATACCCATAGACTGAAGAATAGACATTTCATCATTACCACCGGATACGAGCCGCTTCTTCTTTGATGAGCCTTGATTATGCTTCTTCTTCCTCTTCTTTTGTTTGTCTGATATGGCTGATGCATTATCACGCGGTTGCTGTTTCTCCATCGGCTCTTCGGGATTCACACTTGACTTTGAGTTCGTCTTCTTCTTCTTCTTTTGGGTACCATCAATCTTCTTCACCACCACCTTCTTCTTCTCGTCCACTGTATTCATGGCAAAGGCAGCTTTGAGCCTAGTCTCATCATCACTATCCTCTAATAAGGGCCACTTCTTCTTAGCCGCTTCATTCTGAAGAAAGAAGACGCTTGTATCAAAGGAAGCTATACGATATGGACCACCATTATCTAATGTACGACGATGTTGTGTACCCTCTGAATAGTAGTGTATATCATCCTTTTGACTTAGTAGGATATGCTTTGTTAGATGAGGTGATGAGGAGAGTGTCTTCCAACCAATACTTTCTGACCATGCTGGTACAAAGATTACAAACATTAGTGGTGTCGTCTTCTTGTTCTTGCTGCCATCATTATCTTTGTCATCACCCAAGAACCGATGCATATAATTACACATTCGTTGAATAAACTCCGATGCAAAAGGTGGATTAGCTTGAAAGCATCCTCCTCCATCCCCAGCGGCCATATTTACAAAGTCCATACCAAAGAAACTACCTCTTGAACCAAACAAAGCATCAGTATCAGCAAATACACTACCGAAGTTCCCTCCTCTTACCAAACTACTACTACTGCCGCCATTGGAGGATGATACTGATTCTTCTTCCAACCAACAATTGAATGGACTTGCAAAGCATTCAAAGTTACATCCAAATCTACTATTTAGATAATCAAAGACTGATGATGGTATAGCAGATTGTAATCCTGCTCCCTCTAATGCGTCATATCGTAATAGTATGTTAAATAGTAACTTTGGAAATTGTTGTAGATATTCATCAATCATGTCTACTTCCCCAGGAGGTAATAGAGTTGATAGTTTATGTTGATACATTGAATATAGCTTATTCTTGTGTACTTGATTGATTCGTAGTGATATTCCTTGGAATGATACCATTAGTTGCTGTTGCTGCTGTTGATTATTGGTCTTCCTACTGCCACTTGTACTATTATCATTCTCCACAAGTGCAATCTTTGGCATACTACTACTCGACTTTTGTTTACGCTTCTTCTTCTTCTTCTTCTTGCTCATACCTCCTCCTCCATTATTACTCTGATGTTGTTCTTCAATCAATAATCGATTACAAAATTTGCTCAATTCATTTATAAAGTTGATGCTATAACTATCTTCGGCCAAATACATGATTTTTTTATGTAATTTGTTTGTCAACTTTGTTAATGATGTTGATTTGTATATTGTTTGGAGTACATATTCTTCCTTGTTGACGTTATCTATGTGTTTGTCCTTCCTCTTCTTCTTTGATTCCTTCTTCTTTCTTTTCTTGCCATCATCAGTCATATTATCTTCTCCACCCAATAATGTATCGTAGAGTTTATCAAGTGAAAGAATCTCACTACCCTTATTACTATTTCTTCCAGGTCCAATCAACTGTTTGAATGTTCTCCTCATTTGGAATTTAATCTCCTCTTGTAATAATTGTAATGTTGCCTGTTTATACTTTTGATTAATCTCTTCATGATGACCGGAAGTAGTAGACGATGAAGAGATGGTGGAAACTGGCAACAAAGGTTCCCAAATTGTACCATTATTCCGTCCATGGAGTATATATGCTTGTATTTCATGTATACTTGGATTAATTAGATGTTGTATCAGTTGGTCATTCGATATAGTAGCAGATATTGAACACCAAGGTTGTATAAAGTTGGATTGTTGATTATGAACCTCACGAACACAATCAGCCTCACAAGATTTCAATGTAAATTGAAATCGTTCCCATATAGAATGTACTGGCATTGCTTTCCATAGTTTGTTAATTGTTGATCGTATGCATTGATTTCTGATATCGTCTTTATTAGTAGTAGAACTGCTCGTCATGTTGGTCGATACCGATGTTGATTGATGTGAGGCAACACAATTACGAAATAACTCATAAAAGTTTGATTTAAACTTTTCATGTGCACGATGACGGATGATTTCAACGTGTATGTTTGTTGGTGGACTTAGTTTGTATGCTGATAGTAGTGATGTATATGCTTTATTGCTGCTGCTGTCGTTATGTGTGTGAGTAGTGGCATCATCCACATCACGTGTATTAGCAGCAGAAGTTTCGGGAAGATTAGATGATACGCCGTCGCCGCTGCCAGTCATCTCATTAAGTAAAGCAAGAACATCATCGTCACCTCTAATGTGGCTTGCCATATCGTATGTATGTTGTATTGTACACTCTCTTTTGCACTATCCCTATTACAAGTATTACACCTATTTTCCACTCTCAAAAATTTTTAATGTCTTGCTATTGATGGGTATAAGTCAAAATGTAGCCCGAATCATCTTACAGTGAGTTTAGAAATGAAAAGCCTGTTAAAATTGGGTTTAGTAAGTGTATTGACGGTATACCATTTGATCTGGATAGTACACATTGCAACATATGAAACAAGATGTGATCAAAAAAGAACATCAAAATAGATAAGAAAGCAGCAGCCAAATTGTCTATTATGCAACAACCACGCATTCCGGTTTGTTATACAAGAGAGGTATATCATATGATCAAATAAGGTAAATTGCAATGTCTTATGATACCGGAGTGACATTGAACACATCATCCATCTAAGAAACTCGAGCGTGTGGCTATTCAACATTAAAAAAAAATTATGCAGACTTCTATCTTTTAGCACATCGGGTTCAATATATACTCACTTTGACACTATGAAACTACTATCATTGGAAAGCCCGTTAAAAATAGGTTTAGGGAGTGTACTATCGGTATACCATTTGCTATGGACGATTCATATTGCTCATTGCAATAAATAGCTCAGAGGGAGTCATTGGTTTTTCTTGAGCGGTATCCTCTAGGGTATCCTTCTTTCTACTTGCAGTAAACCTTCTCTTGAGTAAACTAACCGCTCTAGGCGAGATATCAATGTCGGAAGAGCTCAGCTGTACACCATAATAATCTCAACTATCAAATCAGGAATCAATATAAGGTACATCATGAGAGCGCTGTGCTTTCTGTTTCTTCATCATCTAGTGGTGAGTGCATGTGAGGATACGTTTACTCGCCATTACCATTTTTCTTTTCCCTCTTATTATTTGTTTGTTGCTTTGATGATGCCTATCTCTGCGCAGATACAGTGGCTGTTGTTTTGTAGTCCACCCCATTATACTTTAGTTGATATCAGTTGTTAGTGATTGTAAACTTGGTTCGTCTTCTTCTTCTTCAGTATTGATATAACACAAAGAGATAAACGTTTGCATTGCAATAGAAATATATCTTTCGTATCGTCATACATCAACATACATCAACTGTAAATACTGATACGACATAATATATTATACAATGAGCGTCCATCATCCAGCAGTAGACGTGGGCACACCACCACGTACTCTATGCAATCATTGGGAAACAACTGAAGTACGTTTTCATCGATTTGCAGAGGGAGGTGATGAACGATTCCGTTCTCCTAAATTCGTATGTCTTGGACATTACTGGAACTTAACTCTTTGGCCATGTGGATATCGAGGAGCACATTGGCAAGTTGATGATGGTATGCCACGAGCAGATGAGGGTATGACATCGATATTTCTTGGTCATCAGGGTGGTAGACGTACTGATAATGGTATTGAGTTTGGTTTTAGTGTGAAAGATTCAGATGGGAATGAAGTTGCCAATGTTGTTCCCAAATCTGGTATACATTATCCATATACACGGGGTACATTTAACTTTGCACCTAGACAGAGTTTACTTACCGCTCTTGTCAATGGCACGTTAGTTGTTGAGGTAAGAATGAGGAAGAGTGAACCTACGGTCTTACCTCTTCTATCTCCCTTCATCCCAAAGAATCCTATTAATAAGAATATCCTCAAGTTATTTGGAGATGATGATTCTGCTGATGTAGTATTTGAAGTTGGTTTTGTTGAGGATGGTAGTACCACATCGTTTCATTCACATCAATTGATCTTACGAGACGGTGCCATTACCTTGGCAGAGTTATGTAAACAATCAAGTAATAGTGGTGGTGATAATGATTGTGCCACATTGATCATTCCAATTACAGATGTTAAACCGCAAGTGTTTGAGCATATGCTGTATTATACATATGGAGGAAAGATATCAGATGAGGAACTAAAGGAGAATGCCAAGGAGATTATCAATGCTTGTGATAAGTACGGGGTAGTCGGTTTGAAATTAGAAGCTGAAGCAAGTTATGTAAAGACTACTCCCATTGGTATCGATAACATGATGGACAATCTTCTCTACGCTGATTCCAAAAACTGTGCTTTACTGAAGGAAGCTGTTATTGACTTTGTTGTGGAGAATGGAAATAACATACTTGGTAAAGTATCATTTGATAATGTGCCGGGTGGAATTGTAACCGATATCTTAACTGCCATTACTCGGGAGAAGAATAAGGGTGCAAATATGGATAGTATTTACGAATATCAATTTAATACTATGCGTGTGAGTGAGCTTCGTACCAAGTTAGACGAGAAGGGATTGGATGTAGATGGTTCACGGGAGGCTATGATTGCAACTCTTCAAGAAAGTTTTCAGAAGAAGGTCGATGTAGAAGAGACAGCATAGAGTGAAATTGGTGTATATATAGAAGTATAGAATAGAGTTGGTGTTTAGTATATTGGTATACTCTTGAACTAACATTGGACTATCCTACTACAAATCTTTAAAAGGTTTCTCTCCATCATCATCGTCCTTATCGTCATCGATCTCGACATTGTTCCACACCATATCAAAATGTATCCATTGCACAACATGGTCTAATGCACCAATATTATCCACAAGTAATGATAATAATTCCTCATCATCAGATGCCTTCTTGAGTATATATTCCTTTGTCAATATAGTTTCTCCCGTGCTTGCCTTTTGCAATGTGTTTGCTTCAAGTCGTTCATATCCATTAAACTTCAATTCGGCAATAAGTTTACCAATACACTCTCTCATAGGAGGACTATTATCCCTTTTCTTCGTGACATCTTCACCATCTTTGTAATCCCCGTAGTCATCATCTGGATTGTATCTTGAATACTCATCATCATCATCATCATATCCCGAATAGTTATCATCACTTCCATAATCATTATCATCACTACTATCATAATCTTCTTCCTCCTCTTCATAGATTTCCTTATCACGTACCTTAACAATCTTACCATTAAACTTCTTAAGTTCATCATTGGTAAGTTTCTTCCAAGTACCATTATTATCCATCAATTCCAAATTCTTTTTTTCCCATCCATATTCGTATAATTGTTTTTGTAAATCATTTAGATCTTTGAAAGTTTCTGCCAAACTATAATTGTCATCATTGGCAAGTTCTATATCTGAGTTGTAAAATATTGGTTCAAATTTGGTAGGTCCTTTCTTTTTATTGCTTTTGTTGCTGTTGTTATTACCACCTTTCTTTCCTTTGCCTTTCTTTGATGCCATCCATCTTTGTTGCAATTGTATGTCAGCGGGAGATGGATAGGATACCGCTGAGGGAAGAGTATGAGTAATGACGGGTGATAATGCCACAGCAGTATACCTCCGAGACATCATTGTGGCCGTAGCTAAACGACGGCTAGTTTGCAAGTATAGTCTATTCATATCTTAGTAGATAGGTAATGAGGAGATAAGATATCTATGGAGTTGAGTGATTTTAAAACACTCGTATTTGTGGATAATATGTGCACTGACGTCCTGAAACTGATACCAATCGATAGGCTGTTGACTACTGATACACCTTGATATATATTCTGCTAGTTATATTGCCGATAATACACGGTAGGTAGTTGGGGAGAATTGAGGAGCTCTGATCCCAATGACCGTTCTATCGCTAAATTAAGGTTACTCAGTGTTGGTGACGTGAAATGCTCTCCTCTTCTCTATCATTGTTGCCCATGATCATTGCAACCGCAGCCATAGGAGTGGATTGTATACTGCCGTGTACTGATTTAATAAGTAAGTTTATAGGCTACTGGCATCGACATCGAAGAACCTCAACAAAATAGAAATTAAAATTTTGCACGCACATCATATGCACAAAATTTCAAACTCGACTTATTGCAATTAAGTATTGATATATACCCTGCCTCTGACGTAACTTGTATTTGTCTTACAATTAATAGTATTGATTTAATACCCCACCTCTGACGTCAGATTACAAACAATTATTATTAGATATAGAGGGATTAGTCTATATTATATAATACGGTGGTGCTAGTAGCATAAGATTAGTATAAAAAATGGTATCACTAGAACTTGAGGCACGGCTTGATAACTTACTTGTCACTGCCCAAGCTGAGACGGCAAACATTGATCTCTTTGCACCCATCCCGGAAAAAGAGGTGTGCCCGATATGCATGATTCCACTTCCTATAGAAATGGATGAAACTCGCTTTATGACATGCTGTGGTAATGTAATATGCTGTGGATGCGACATGAAACATATGATGAGTGAAATTACATTAAAAAATATGAAGAAGGAGGGAGTTGAAAATGGTGTGAAATGTCTTAGGTGTTGTCAAGAAGCACCGAAGAATAAAGTCAAAGCACTGAAAAGACTAATGAAGAAGAACAATCCTCTGGCATTTTTTATAATGGCCATTAGACATAAAAACGGAGAAGGGGTATTTCAAAATGATGCCGCTAAATATAATGCAGGTGATGTTGTATTTCAAAGTGATACAAAAGCACTTGAAATGTTCATCTGTGCAGCTGAACTTGGTCATGCTGAATCATCCTGTAACATCGGGACGTATTATCAAAATGGTATTTTAGTATGGAGGAAAATTTGTCAAAAGCACTGGAATTTTATGAAGTATCTGCAAAGAAAGGATCAGTAAAAGCCCATAAAGTACTTGCTCGGTTTCATGAGAGAAATGGGGATATTGATGTATATATTAAACATCTCAAGGTAGTTGCAAGCGCAGGTGATCAGGATTCAATGGATGATCTATTGAAGTTGTATAAAAACGAGGCACTAACAAAAGATGAGTTGACTCAAACGCTTCGTGCATTTCAGGCTTCATGTATTGAAATGAAGAACAAGGATCGGCATTTTGGCAAGAATTTTACCGCAGCCAATGGGGGCATCAACCCATTAGGAGAAGCTCAGCCAGCGGATCTTATCAAAGCTGCAAAAAGGAGTAGGAGGTCGATTTATTCGTGATCCAAATCATAGTTACTAGATCTATTCTTCCGCCTTTAGTTACATTAAGTTATAAACTATCCAAAGAAAGACCTTCAGTTCTGCAAGGATCGAGATGCCCGTGTTGCAATCTGGAAGATTGGTGTGTAGGATATATGATATGTCATCTGAGGTAGGGTACTTATGTAATAAGACATGTAAGATGTTTGTTTTTAATATTGCAATTGTTATCTAGAGCTGCTTAGGCTGGTGCCAGTTTTATTTAGTCCTCAATCAAGTCATCCTCTTCTTCTTTTGGTAATTGGTCCGATAATATCTTCTTATGAATAAGACTCCCTTGCCATATATACCGCTCGCCCGTCTTACCAACCCATACAATAGGCTGCTTCCCTAATATTGTTTCTAAATCCAAATGTACAAATCCTAGCGGCAGTGACCACGATGTAATATCTGCAATGAATTCGTAGAAGTCAAATGTATATATCGTTTGTGTATCAAATTTGTATTCCTTGAGTTTGGCAGGATCTGATAATATCTTCCGTCTACGACGTGAGGTGATGTTACCATTTGCAAATTCTCCTCCGAATAATGTACAGTCTTCTTTGATGTTATGACTTGTAATGTCTACTTCCTCTCCCGGTTTGTCTGCTCTGACTATCTTGGATGCTGACATGTTACCCAAGAAGAATGATTGTTTATCGGTATGAACAGATATCGTTATGCCCGGTGCAAGTTTCTTTGCAAGTGATATGCATAGCTTAAGTATAGGTTGAGGTGGTAACTTTTTCAGTGGACAGTGCATTTCATATCCAGACTGACTACTCTCAACATAAGAAGAGATACACATGGCACATATGGTGGTTAACAACATGATAGTAAACAAGTAACGATTAAGAAACAATAACAACAAACTTACAAATCAGAAAATGAAATCTCCTCTTTAAACCTTCCTTGTATAACATGTTGATACGTTCTACACCGACCATTTTAAAGTATTTATCACCATTTGGATCATTACTATTAGGTAATCCTTTTACTCTTAGTAACATTTTACCAATAAATAGATCTGTCTCAATATCAAATGGTATTCCTATTGGATATTCTGCCGAGTCACTGAAATCGCTCGGCATACGATCATCTTGGGTAGTTTTACCACATATACGCAATAGTACGTCTGATCTATTCTTCGGCAGTGGTTTTGGCATACTATTAAGATTAGATAGAGATGCACTCTTTTGCTTATTATTGAAAGTTTGTACTCCTTCTGCTCGCTGGCGTTGAGATTCTTCATTATCGTCGTCATCGTCAATTGGTGTGAGCGGTGGTGTTATAGTGCCCGAAGCAGCAGCCGTTGGAAAACTACCAGATCCTAACGATACGCTGTGCAGTAGAGTATTCGTCTTTTTGTTGCTGTTATTGGTTTTCGTTGCATGTTGTTTCTTCTTCTTGCTTATTGATAAAGATTGCAATGACTTCGTCGTCCTTAGTTTTGATGGCAGAGAGAAACCCATTATTATATAGAACTAGCGTATACGCGCCGCCTAGTGGTGAATAAGGTAATCTAACACAAACAATAGTGGCGGCAGCATCAACGCTGAAGCATGAAAGATGCAGCACAACTACTGCCATTGATGCAACCGCCATTGATGTGAGTAAGAAATTTAGATAATATGTTTTCATTAAAGAGAACTTATTGCAGGGAGACCGGCTTATTTTACCATAAGTAATAACTAAATAACATGGAAAAATAAGCCGCTCTGAATGCTAATGCTATTCATATCATAATAATAAAATAGCATCTCATTCAGCGTCTCAGGAGGATATACTATCGTGCTCTGTTTTTATGCATTGCTAGACTACAGTCGTTAGTGAAGTACCTAATACTCAACAATAGAAACTAAAAGTTTGAGCACATCATATGCACAAAAAACTGTAGCTGCATAAATCATTGGTATTGCAATAAAGTATATGAGAAATATACTAATTAGTTCATCAAAAACTTACTGTTATTGGTTTTAGCCGTCAGATAATTGCAGTCGGTATACACCGTCAGTTTCCTGCCTTTCACCACAAATAAATAAGTAATAACGCGGTATCGAACATAAGCATTTCATAATACAAGCCATCATGAAGATTTGTGCTGCATGCCACGAAGATCTACCCAAAGAAAGTTATAGCAAGAAACAATGGAAGTTAGATAAATGTCAACGGAGGTGCAAGGCGTGTATTACAAACAATCGAGAGATACCAAAGCAAGATAATAACGATACAAATACCAAAGAAGTCATTAAAACATTAGATTCAATGAGTTTGGAAAAGCAGATTAGTGATGAAGAACTGTTTAAGCAACCTCTGCCAGCAGAAGATTGTCCAATTTGTTTCCTACTTCTACCTTCACTAAATGGGGGTTGTAAATATCAGACATGTTGCGGAAAGTTGATATGCAGCGGATGCTTTTTTGCTCCTGTTTATGATCACCAAGGCAACCTAGTGACAGAGAAAACTTGTCCATTCTGCAGAACACCATTCGCCACTTCAGATGAAGAAATAATGAAAAGGGTGAAGAAAAGAGTGGAAATAGATGGAGATGCCATTGCAACACACAATCATGCAATTTACTATGCTATTGGGATGTACGGTTTTAAACAAGATTATACGAAGGCATTAGAACTTTGGTACAGGGCAGGGGAGCTTGGCTATGCCGAATCATACAATAACATTGGTTATGCATATAAATATGGTGAAGGTGTGGAAATTGACAAAGAGAAGGCCAAACATTACTAAACTGTCAGCCATGGGAGGGAATGTGAAAGCAAGGTACAATCTAGGTAATAACGAGGCATATGATAATGAGGCAAGGGCAGGCAATATGGACAGGGCTTTAAAACATTATATGATTGCAGCAAGAGATGGATACGCTGATTCCCTGAAGCAGATCCAAGAACTCTACTCAAATGGATATGCAACAAAAGAAGACTATACAAACGCATTACAATCATATCAAGAGTACTTGAGTGAGATTAAGAGTCCCCAGAGGGATAAAGCTGCTGCATTACGAGAGGATTATCGTTATTATTAGATTGCTGCTAAGAATAGTCAAACAAATATATTTAGATTTACATGTTATCAATATACAGTATACATGTATGGCCCTGACATTATAGTCACCTCTAGAAACTAGCTCTAAGTAAACGAGCAGATTTGCTAGCAATCAACACTTGATCACTAGCACCGCTACTACAACACGAACTTATTGCTGAGGTAGTAGACACATCATCATCATTGGGTAGTGGTATAGGAGAATTAAAGTTGAGATATCTTTCTGGTATATCATGACCAGCATTACCAGCATCATACAAGTATGAGCTTGAACTTGAATAGAGGGAGCTTGAGTAACTTGAGGAGAATGATTCAGTGGAACTTATCACTGAGTAGAAATCATTAGAGGAACTTGCACCCCAACCGCTTGAACTACTACTGCTACTTGAACTGTAAATGGACGAGTTTACATCTTCTTCATTTCCTTGGAAGATCAATCTCGGGGGTCTATCATTCATTTGATTTGATTCACTCCCTCTTGTTGCCATGTCTGTCTGATCATCAACATCACAATCGGCAGGCAGTGAAGTAGTAGGGGTAGCAGTAGATTCTTGAACGAGTACAGTCTTGTAATTCACCATCATCAACCATCGTTCAAAGTACCTCTCTTCAATCACCTTAGTCCTAACTCTCTTTTTGTCCTTCCCTCCTTCTTGAATATCAGTAAGAGATACCTATACACTAATCAACTTATCCTCATTGTAAATGTGTTTTGCTAGTACACAATATGACCATTGGGCTTGCCATTGTTGATTCGATGTACGTTTGACAAATAATGGTGTGTTTATTGGTAGTTGAGATAATAGTTTAGTAGCCTGTGTCTTGGATGTAAATTGTAGTGAATGAGAAGTTGCATCTTGTAGTGATTGACCAGCTTTATAGCTGTACTTCTCCTCGTTCTCATCTGTATACTTCTCCTCTTTAGAAGGTGGAGTAGAGGAGGTATGATGATTCTTCACAGTACTACCACGCTGCTTGTCAAATCCTTTCCCATGATGATTAGCAGGTAATGGTAACGACATGAGCAAATCAGATGGATTAGGTGCTCTCATATTATCCGGCATGGAATGTCTTCTACGTCTTTCTATAATTATCCTTTTAACTTGTGACTTTTCTTGGTTATTGTTGTTATTTGATGATGCTGATTGATTATGATCTGTTTCTACTCTCTCGTACTCCTCATGAGTCTGATTTGTGTCTACTCTCTCAAACTCATGTGAATGAGTTTTAACCACTTGCTTATTCTTTGGTGGATGATGATAATAATCTTCTTCATGTATATTAGACTGTCGTATGAAGGATTGTATACATGATATATCTGGTCGTTCTGCTGTATTACCGGATAGGGTATGCCTTCGTCTTCTTGTCTGTTTGATAGGTTGTGCTGCAGTAGAGGATTGAGGAGGTGTTTCGACGGCCGGTCTCTGATTTCTAGCAGCGGTATTAACCAATTGGTTAAGCTTGTCACTATCCTGTAACTTTGCATTATCAGGTAAAGAATGTCTACGCCTCGGTACTCCCTTCTTCATCTTACTGTTGCTATGTTTAGGAGTTTGTTGTACTGTAGGTGGCGGAGATGGTGACTCCTTTTTAATAATCTCTTTTGGTATTTTGGAGTGGGAGTTCAGTCTCAGTGATGAGGGTTTGATTTGTTGTATTGGTGGAGATTGTAGCGGTTCTTTTACTACCTGTACTCGTTCGTCATCGTTATAATAATATCCATCGAGAGAATCTAATATTGTTTGAATGCATGATTTATCTCTTGTTGTGACGATATTCTTTCTAGTACTAGTACTAGCGGCGGCGGCGACGGCAGTGATGTTATTCCTTTTAGTATCATTGTCGAATGCTTTACTCTGCTTGATATTAGATTTAGTAGAGAACGAGACACGGCATCTATTATTTCTATTGTTGGTATAGTTCATATTAAGATGATGTGCTCGAGATTGCAATCGTTGCAATAGCTTTGGTCGATAGCGGTTTATTGTTTTATGTTTTATACGGTTGATCCTTTTTCGGTGTTTATCTACAATGCTATTTGTTACCTATATTGCTATTCATTGCAATAGGTGGCGTCATCGTCTTCAACAATCGAGTATCGACCTGTCTCACTACGTACCTCATTCTCGGGCTCGCTAGTGTCGCTTTGAAAATGACCCAAGTCATTTTTGGATTACTGCCGCTAAAGTGAGAAAGAATGGGAGTGGTAGCTCATCTAATGAGCTAGGCTAGACTTTCTAGCCACACATTTACAACATCAAGCTCATGGGATGTTAGCAGCGGGAAGTATATTAATAGACAGCTGTGCCACAAGAGGCTTGGGCAAGCAATGTGGACCAAAATTTACTTATCAACGAGGACGAGAGATCCATGCTAGGGGGAAGCCGGGCGGGAGAGCAAGAGTCGTTTGACTCCACAGATAGTGTGCATAGAGATAGCTTAAAATAATGGTACAGTTTAGTTTCACTCAAGCTACGACTTGCTACTTTTGTACAAACTGAATCTTCAGTCAAGGCTCCTTCTTCGTTAGTGTTAGCCATTCGTGGCGAAACAGTCTCTGCATTACAAGGCTTGGTACTTTCCCATCTTTATTCAATACTCCATTGAGGATATGTGAATAGTATATACATGTAATGTTTTCTTTTGACCGAGTCTCTTCATAACCCTTCACACGCTCCGGGGTTTTATATAAAGTGGTATAACTTATTGTCTTGATTGTATGAGGGCAACGGCGTAAATCAAAACATACAACACAATCAAACAAAGGAAGTCTTAATGCCTCTGCTTGTTTTAGTATTGTCTCCGAGTTGTCAAGATACAGCTTCAATTGAATCATACTAACATTAACCTCAAGTTCCTTCAGTGCAGCAGCGGCTCTTCCAGATTCTGGCAAAATCTTCGGCAGACATCTCCCTTGGTATCGGCCTGCAAGTTTATGTGACATAAACTTCAATAGTAACTTATGCGTATTTGGTGTGCAACAGGTAACACTATGTCCATTCAACCAATCTTCCCTCTGACATGCTCTTGAGCAATAAGTCATGATATTACATCTATTGCACTGCTTCACTTCTGTTCTACTAAGTGACTTGTTGCATCGGCTGCAGTATGAACCACTGAGATTGAGGATCGATCTAACCATATCAAGTACCCTCTTGCATTCGGAGCTGCCGGTGATATCTGTGTTTCCTTCCAACGAAAGTAACCGCTTCTCAATCTCTACTCTCTTGCTTCTAATGGCCTTTGCAGTCTTCTGGTGTAATGATACCTCATGGATATTAGCTCGGAATATACGCCTTGTAAAGGGAAAGAGCTTTGGTCCATCATCCTCTTGATCAATAGATGCAATCTTCCCGAACTTATCAATAAAGTCCAAGCACATGTCAATCAATCCAGCTCGGACCGCAAAGGCAGTACGGGCATCGTTTGCATATACTTTGAGCACCATCGGCCATTGTAAATTGTCTCTTCTTCTCCATAAAAGGCAACCTGATACGCGGGCCACTTCCACAGCATCATTGAGATCAGCTACATATTTTAACCCCCAATCAATCATCTCTGTTATAACACCTTTGTCTACACAGTCTACATCAACGATGAGAATCATAAGAGCGTCGAAGTGGATTTCCTCCCATTCATCAGTCTTCGTGTAATTCACCAATCCAACCACGAACAATACTTCACAATTTGGGTTGTAACCTTTGGATACGACTGGTGCAGTACCAATGAGCTTCAAAACTTCTTTGCCATCTTCTGTTAAATTCTCTTCGTCATCTCTGAGAAAGTTATCTTCATCTGCAATCAAGTAGGCCGTGGAATCTCTCCCCAACTCAGCTATGTCTGCACAGCCTTCCAATGTCAGCACTTTTGTAAGATCAGGACGGTTTTCCTTACTCCAGAAACCCCATTGAATAATAGATGTAAGTAATCCATCATTCTTCTGGAGAAGAGTTTGTACAATCTTTTTATCTTCAGAATTATCCCAACAAGTGTAAATAATATTGTAAACCAGCCTAACAAACGAATCTATCCCTTCCCTCCAATGTTTGTTACTTTTGAAGAATACACGTTCCATATCATTACACATGCACCTAACTAACGGACCAATATTCTCTGCAATTTGCAGCATGCATCGTGCTTCTTGTGATACTGCTTGGTCTAAAATATCTATCCACAATGAAGGAGTCTTCAATCTCTCACCAATGTGAGAGATTGAACTTGCCACTTGGATAAAAGTCTCATCTTCGCATCTTTTTAGAAAATCCAGTACAACCGACAATACCCCACTATCTTGTAAAGAAAAGTTGGCTACATCGTAGCTGGCTAATACCTCCGTTACAAAATGATTTCCACCCTGAATGTGTTGAATAACATATTTCTTATGATCGGGTTGAACATCCGCGCTACCATCATTATATAAGGTAAATACGATATTGGGTATACGATCTTTTTTACGTTGTTGCCCTCTCTTCTTCTTAGACGATGATACCATATTGTAATGATATGCTTTTATCTGTACTGCAATGTGTATACAAAGTAGTAGGTTAGTTATATTTTATTTGACATATGATATGATCAACTTTTCTTTCTCAATGTTTTAAATCCGACCCGTAACCTTACCAACTTTTCCAATGGTTGGTATGTTAGTGTAAAAAGTTGTGAAATGACAAATGTTTATTCAAATACTGAATACTGTGTGCAAATATGATGTCGTATATGGCAATGGATAATTGTAAGGTGCACCTAATCGTTTTTATACTGTTTGTGGATAATTGTCGGAACCTTCTATCGGATAATCTGATCAAGTAACCGTGTGTATGACAAGTTCTATTGTTTGATTATTGTACTGTGTTTATTTATATGGATTGCAATACGAGGGCTCATATAGAGTAGGTACAGTATATTTATCGCATTGCAGAAAGTCAGATCAGGGACTAAAATGTTATGTTGATTATGCTTCTCGTACGCTAAATGTTCATGTAGTGATGCTGCCGTAATTTCAGTGCATCCAATTGAAAGAGTGTTAAAAACTGATGATCTGTGTATATTATCAGTAGATGAAAGTCAACATTGATGACAATATATCCCCCGCAATACTACAGTACATACATTGTACACGAGAATGTTGAGCATTTTTATGAGAGTGTACAATAGAAAGGAATAAACTTCAAACGGCTATCAGTGTTAACTCGCTTCAATCATGGCGTTCAATAGCGGCATCATTCGAGCATCAATATCAGTCTCATCACGTCGTTTAATATCTATATCATCATTGCTATTAGTATTAGCGGTAGTTTTATCGGCGGAGTCGGCTTTTGGATTTACTACAACAAATACAAATTCACAAACGTCATTTATTAATTGTGCTTCCTGCTCCTCGGTTGTGAAGAGTAGATTACCATCATTCACAACGTCTCATACATCAAAAACAACAATATCAACAACTAGACGAAGTAGTATGTCGTCATCCACAGCACTAAACTCACAATCTCTACCCACCGACGAAACTCTCTCCTCACTCCTCGAAATTGCAATAAAGGCATCAAAGTTAGCAGGAGAAATAATATTAGGTAATGCAGACGGAGCCGATGTATTAAAAACTAAAGATAGTACAAGAGATTTATTAACGTTGATTGATCCACTTTGTGAAAAGGTGAGTTATTGTGTATGAGAGATTGTATGGTTGTGGAGTCTTTGGTAGTTTTATGCACATGATATGCACAAATAAAGAGCACGAGATATAGCACGATATGCATTTGTATGGATTCTACAACAGCTATTATCCATTTTGCATCTATTTGCAAGTTTATCATGGAGATACATTTGTGTGTACAACGGAGTATATCAGATGCATCAACTTTTGTTCTAACTCTTTATACTTCTTTTGATCACATCATTTATTTGCTCAATTATTTAGACAATTCGTGAAACGATACTGGCAGAGTTTCCAGAACATGACTTTCTAGGTGAGCTTTCTTTTGTTGTTTAATCTCATATGTTATAAAGATTCTAATTATATTTCAACATATGCACTTACTAAACAACCATATGATAGGAGAGGAAGACGTACCGCCAGGCAAGGAGGCAAGTGCCGCTGCAATAGATGCCAAATTACAAAACAATCCATCAAACTATCTCTGGATTGTTGATCCCATCGATGGTACATCCAACTTTGTTCACGGGATGCCACTATGCATGCCAAGTATAGCAGTAGCATACAAGGGAGAAGTAGTAGTCGGTGTTATACATGATCCACATCGAAATGAAACATTCACAGCAATCAGAGGTCAAGGTGCATACTTAAATGGAGAATCAATCAAAGTAGGTGAACAATCAACAATTGGTGATGCAATTGTTGCCATGGGCAGTCCACCGGCTGAGGAGAGTATGCAAATGTCATTAGCAGCCCTGCCAGTATTAATGCCCAAGGTACGAACGATTCGAATGTTGGGTAGTGCAGCGTTAATGTTAGCTTGGGTAGCCAATGGTAGATTAACTGCATATTGGGAGTATGATTTGAGGTAAGAAATGGTCTGTGATGCCAGTTTATCAATAAACGACTCATATGATATGTGCTCACATACACTTTCCAAACCGCATAATATTATGAAGTTCTTGGGATGTAGCAGCGGGAAGCATCTTAATCGAGGAGGCCGGCGGTGCCATGACAGACTTGAAGAATGAGCGGTGGAATCTACGAACGAGAAAGATATGTGGTAGTAATGGAGGTAAAGTACATGATCAAATTCTAGAGGCACTAGGAGAAGCGGGAGTTGTTTGAGAACAACTTAGGCAAAGGAATATCATGACAAAAGTTGTAACTAAACCAAAGATTATCTTTTACATATTCTTGTCCTTTATTTCTTCGTATTGGTTAGCCATGCATGAGGAAACAGTCTTTGAGTACACAGGCGTGGAATGTCGCCATCCTCGTCGAATTCCCCATTGAAGACTTGTGAATAGTATGGTAGTCACAAGTAATATTCTCTTTTGATCGAGTCTCTTCAAACCCCTTTACTGCCTCTGTTTTCAGAAAGTTCTCTTTATAATCCTCCACTACAACAGTAGGTGGACATTTGCATAGATCAAAGCATACAACACAATCGCTAAGATGGAGATCCAATGCCTTTGCTTGTCTTAGAATATCCTCTGCATTGCCAAGAAACAGTTTCAGTTGAATCATGTTCATGTTAATCTCCGTCTCCTTCATCTTAGTGGCGGCTCTTTCATCATCTGGTACATCTGGCTCATAAATGCCTTGAAATTGGCCTGCTGTTTCATTGGTAAATGTCTCGCAACAGGTAACGCTATGGCCATTCAGCCAATCTTCTCTCTGGCACTCCCTTGAGCAATATGCCATTCGGTGGCAGCCATTACATTGTTTCACTTGTGTTCTACTCAGTGATTTGTTGCAGCGGCAGCAGGGGGGGGTTATCAGAAATTTTAAAGTACGTACTTATGAGTCTACTTATAAAGCGACTTTCGGTTCCGCAAAACATTGGTTCCTTAACTAAGATCGCACCCCAAGCATCTCGACACTCGCTATAGTGAGTATAAAGCGTGCCTCCTCCGAGACAAAGCCGAAACACCAGGATTTTGGGCAACTGAATCCCTTCAATAGTAGCGGCCGTAGGCCGCTACCAGGTGAATCATTGCATACCTCACGCTCTGATTCTCCTAATATTTCATCAAGGGTACTCTTCCGATTACTTTTGGCGAGTGCTCCCTATCATTGGCTCCCGGTAAGTCAAATGGAGTTGGTATGACTCATCTTGAAGCCATTTGAGAGGGTCCTTGGATCCCCTCAATAATATAGTGGGGAGTGTGCTGCCTCTGTTTCTTTAACTTTGGCTGCATTCCTCCTCCAGCTAGTGCCATAGGCATTAATCATTAAAGATGTCATCATTCAAAGGGACAAAGAATTGGGAGATTTGATTGCTCCGAGCTAGTACTTCTCGTGGGTAGTCGGTCGTACCCAACATCCTCGCTACCATCATGTGATGCAGTAAGGTAAGGTACCAGAAACTAACGACGTGTAATACCTTCTTTACTCTTTGATGATGACAGATAACTTCTATCATCGACTTCATACGCAGTTTTCCTAATTGCTGTTGTAATATACTTTGGTGCACTTTCTTTTTCTTTGGGTGTTGCTCAGTGGGATGGTCGTAGGCGATTTCACTATCTATTGTGACTTCTGCAATTGACATATTGTCTCCCATGATACGGCTCGTAGCTCTCGGAACTTCAGTTGTCGTCGCCAATCCTGGCTTCGTCTCTTGATGTCCATAGTCTTTATTACTACTGCCCTTTCCTATTCGTTTACTTATTTCTGTAATGTACACTTCTTTATCTTTTCGATTTGTTGCTTTGTCTATCGTTTTTATAATTTGGTCGTATGGTGAATTCCAGCCCTCGAACTGGTGTATGTCAAACCATAATGTTGTGTTTCCGATAGACGGGGCTTGTTGAGATGAGTTAACTCGAGGTGTGGTTCCACCGTTATTCACTTGTGAATCCTTCCTTTCTCTTGTTACTCTATCTCCCGGGTTGATGATTGATATGTCTTCGGACCATATTGATTTATTTAATGGAGGGATTGTTTGGGTAGGCAGATTAGATGGGTTCTCTAATTCTTCACTACCGACCAGCCCCATTACCATCTGTAATGTATCATTTGATCTGATTTCGTCCAAGACAATACTATCGTCATCCATGCCTTCTATTGTTTCTAATAATACTTCTTTAATCTTCTCTGAATCTACTGAACTTTCTTCATCTGAACATTCATCGAATATACAGTAATCTAACTGCCGGTGATTCCTTCCTCGTTCCCTCTCTATCAATTCATTATCGAATGATGTTGATAATGAGGGATTTATTGTAGGCTCACCCTGCTGTGCCGATCCTTTATATTCGACCTCTTCACTGAACTCTTGACCAAATTTTGATATGGAGGCCGTGGCATATGTATCCCAGAGCAGCTCCATATCATCGTACCACCTCGATGATTTATCTCCTTCGAGATAAAAGTTTGTTAATAAATCTGACCAGTTATCGGTGATGAGTGTTTCCTCTGAATTGTTGTTCTTTGGTGGTGTACACCTGATGTGTAATTTATGTTGTAGAAATAATATTCCACTGAATTTTATTGTTCTCATTGCATCCTCGGCGGAGGTAAGGGATAGAACTGCATACCGTTTACATTTCAAGTAATGGTCGGCATTCATCGCACAATTAACCGTAGGTGGATTTTGTCTACAGTCTGCAAAGAACATCATCATCAATTGTTGTATATAATCCTCTAATATTTTCCTTGGTGTACCAAATGGTAAATTTCCCACCCACACTTCGTAGTATTCCTTACTTCTATTTAACCGACCATTAGCACCACCCTTCTTTCCTACCATGGAAGTTCGAGTATCTAATTCATCGAGGAGTAAGGACGACCTCGTAGTTGTGGTGTTCGGAGGGATGTTATTAACCGTTGCTTTAGTGTGAATATTCATAATTTTGCTTTTCTCAGCGTATAGTTGACTGTTTATGATAGTTTTTGATATAGCTATTGATAATGCACTATGACCGAAGTGTTCACGGGACTTTTACGTTTATATGTTGCGGCCTTCCTTCTATCTAGTAGGGGGCTGCACTCCATGGTCGCCTACCCTTGTTGGCTAGGATACCGTAGGAAAAATGTTGCAGCGGCAGCAGTATGAACCATTGATATCAAGAATCGATTTGACCATATCTAATAACTTCTTGTTTGTAATGTCTATACTCTGTTCTAGGTGTACTAAATTCTCCTCTATACTGCTTCTCTTGCTTCTTATTGCCTTTGCAGTCTTTTGGTGTAATGAGACGGCATGAACCGTTTTCAAAGTTTTCTCAACATTGTCCAACAATGATAAGGTGCAATCATCAACATTATCCCCTAAGCGACCAATGAAGTTCAGACACATTTCAATCAATCCAGCTCGAATGGCAAAGGCAGCTCGAGTATCACACGGGAGGTCTTTCTCAACATTACTTGATTGAAGTAACATTGGGTATGATAGCCTTGTAAGTTGCTCGGCACTAACTAAATCAGATGTAATATTTGTTCCGTATCTAATAATTTCAGCAATAACTCCTTTGTCCACACAGTCTGATTCTGCAATTAGATATTGAAGTTTGGTGAATACTGCCCCTTCGCCCAAACTTTTGCCTTGACTATTCATTTGACTTATTAATACTTCCACATACGACACCATACAGTTTGGATCGTATTCTTTGTTGATAAAAGACATACTACCAATAGATTTTACTTGTTTCCTACCACGTAACTTAGCCGTAATAGCAATTAATAAACTTGCAGACATAACCCCTATCTCAACAATAGACTCACAAACTTCAGCATTTAGCTCGTTTGCAATATCAGGTCTATTTACTACTATCCCAAAATCCCCATTGAATGAAACATCTGACTAAACAATTATGCTTGAGAAGAGTATCAATAACCTTCATATTGTCTTCAGTTTCAGATCCATTTGCATATGAATATTGTCTGATTAACGTGCGGAACAAATTGTAAATTAGCCTGGCAAAAGGATAGATTGACTCATTCCAGTGTTGGTTACTCTTGAAGAATTGACGTGTCATATCATCACACATGCACTCTACTAACGGGCCAATACTCTCGACAATTTTCAAACTACAACTCGGTTCTTCTAAGTCCGCGGCCCTCTCAAGAATAGTAATCCATGGAAGCGGTGTCTCCAGTTTAGCCACTTCTCCCCAAGGCAACCAAGGCAACTCTTCTCGCCCAAAAACCGTATCATCAACCGCCTCATCCAATGATTCATCACACCTTTGTAACAATCCAAGCACAGCTGACAATGCACCATTTTTCTTATCACTTCCTTTGATAAGTTCTGAACAACTAGACAGTAAAGTTGTAGTGACACGGGCTAAGCGGAGGGTTAGGCTATCAAAAAAATCCCATCTGGACGAATTTTTGACCTTTGACCCCCTAGGGCATATCAAAATGATCGGCGTGATCTCGCGAGTAAATTGCAATAGAGTGGTAAAGCTGTAATTTATAATTAATTGCAATCGATCCGTTCAACTAACAATTAGCATATAACAAAATTGCAAAACTAATGGTATCCCCCCTATTACGGTATCTTTTTACCTACTTTCACTCTGAATCCGTATCTTGCGAAGCGGTTTTGCTTAGTGATCATCATGGCGGCGAGACGTCGTCTATTGCAATTATTTATTTCTCCGTATCGATGTTCACCACGCAGTATATTCGTGATCGCCAGAGCACGGCGATCATTTTGATATATGGTAGAGGTTCAGGGGACAATATTTCACTCAGATGGGATTTTTTCTTAGTGCCCTATGATAGCCTAACCCTCCGCTTAGCCCACGATCTCCCTCTTTATTGTGGTGGGCATTTTATTCAATGCTTTAATATATTGACGGCACTGATAACGAGCACTAGGCCCTACCTTGGCATATTTTTGGTAGGACTCTTGGATGCTGCTGCCTTTCGTTGTTTTGCTCTCTCCCTCTTTGATACCATATCGAATGTATAATTGATATAAAATAATAGTTGGTGTAAGTGTACTGATGTTATATATAATTTTTTTTTGATATAATGTACTGTACTATATCCCCGGATCCTCCTATCAGAGTGTTATATCAAAGAAGTAGTGTTACTAACCAATTACAATGTGTGCTATGATGGCTCTACAATGGATTGGGATCATATACAATAGCACAGTATATATAACTGTCCGTATATCCGTGTCAGAAAAAGTCAAAAAATGATGGTTGTGTTTATAATTTGCTTCTTGTACGGTGAATGTAGCAAAGCTGCCGCGGTTTCAATGCTGTCAATCGAAAGAGGGTCAAAAACTGATGTACTGGGTATATTATCAGTTTATGAACGCCGTTATTGACACCGATATATCAATTCTCCCCCATGTGCACAAGATGTGAGCATCATTTTTTTACTATGAGATTAATCACGAAAAACGACCAAAGTAGTATTTTCTTAGTGGACACACAGTAAATTATGGCAAATTTTAGTGAGGATATACGGAGGGTGAAAAAACGACCGAGAGTAGTGCCCACAGTAAGATAAAATACCACCAATTTTTGTTAGTGCTCTCGCAATAAAATTCTAGAAAAACGACCGGTATCCTTTATAATTCACAAAATCCCCCTCGAAACTACTAAAACAATGGCCTACTGCTTCTTTGCTCCGATACTACATAACTACAAGTGCTAGAGATATGGCATTATACCAACGTACTCTCGATATGATCGTCCTAGATCTGCTGGCGCGCG
>Ga0214479_100306_pt1 | contig 31188 bp, 33 predicted proteins | sample M1_20Mar14CPVII9_5_FD_165054 | JGI IMG/M metagenome (GOLD analysis project Ga0214479, IMG submission 165054) | Marine eukaryotic communities from Monterey Bay, California, United States - M1_20Mar14CPVII9sort6BwellE14 | ecosystem: Environmental > Aquatic > Marine > Unclassified | place: USA...
CTCAGTCATGCTTGTTTGAATCTCTCATTCTAATCCAATCTTATAAATAACTTACACAATAGGATATGGCGGTGGATGTTTGGCATACTTCGCTTGATGATAAGCAGTGATCATCGATGGTACATCCACAAAGGGTGTCTGAACTGCGGCACTTGTTAGATAAGCAACGAGCATCGACGTCATCTCCATTGTCTGCTGAACAATCATCTTCGTATACCAGGCCAGAGCTGTAGCACTTGTTATCACTATGACATAGTTCACTTGATGAACAGTGGTCACCAATAGTACATCCACACTTATTGTCAGCAGTACGGCATTTGCCAGACAAACAGCGGGCATCCTTATCAAGAGGAGTCGAAGTATCCAAGTAGGATGGATGACCACAGCTGTCTTCTTGTTCAAGATTCGCTGGAAGCTGAGATAATAGTGAGGAGAAGTAGGAGATGACGTAAGTGGAAATGAGGTGATTTAAGAGACATACGAAATCGAGAGTATGAGACAAAAATGAGAGTCCACTTACAAGAAAGACTTTACCAACATTTCCTGCAACTCCAGCACGGTAACTTGGATCATCAGAGTAATCTCCATTACCACGAGCCCCTCCGTTGACATTGATAGTCATGCTATCATCATAATTGACAGTTGATACCTCGAAGGCAACGGCTCCTCCAGCCCCTCCACCACCGCCATATCCTATTGTGTAAGTTATTTATAAGATTGGATTAGAATGAGAGATTCAAACAAGCATGACTGAGCAAATGAGACAAAATAACCTCGTACCATACCACCATGCTTGACCTCCATCGCCACCCTTGGCTTCAATCTTGGCACTTGATCCAGCGGTTAGTGTACAGCTCCGCCGCCACCCAATGAACTGAATGTGAGAGTGAATCAAAGACAAGAGTTTTAGATGTGACTTAAGCAGGGTTTAAGCAATGAACCAAAACAAAGTAAATACTTACACTCCATCATCAGGATCATCTGGTTGTAGTCCATTGCTTCCATTGGCAGTAATATTACCATTAATTGCAATCTCTTCTGAGTAAAAGATTATGGCTGCTCCTCCAGCACCTCCAGCCCCACCATTCTCACCAGACAATCCAGCACCACCACCTCCACCACTACCAGGACGAAGAGTCAAAGGTAATGCATAATCATAAACATCGCCTGAGTTTCCACCTTTATTGCAGCAACTTTCACCTCCTCGACCGCCACGACCAGCTATGTTTCACAAATACACATCAAACACATAAGAGAGTAAGTGATAAGTCAAATCACATTAACAGAAGGTAAGAAGTTAACCACATTAGCAAGAATCATTCAAGCATTACAAGTAACTTACCATGTGAGCCACCACCACCTCCAGATTGGTGACCACTATTACTCCTTCCTCCCTGTCCATGACCATTTGTATCAGACGGACTCTCTCCAGGCAAGGCCCATGCAGACGCAACAGCACCGGCATATCCACCTCCGATACCATTTAATTCACCATCAATTTGAGTACTCTTGGCATAAACAATCATTGTGCCAAGCACATTGGCAGCTTGACCAGCGGCAATGAAGAAAGTATCAATGTTCTCAAAGGTGGTAACAACATTAGGAGCTGAACCTATTGTTGTAGAGTCCAAGAATCGAGGATCATTTGTGATGGGATTGCCATTGAGTGACAAAATACCACTTGCGTCAAGAGTCAAATTGCCAGAAGAACCATCTGAATTGACTCCAGAAATGGTACAGCTTGTTGACTGTCAAAAAGTTAGAGAACGAAAGCAAAATACAGTTAGTCGATAGAAGAATTGATCGAACAGCACAAGATGAAGAGAGGTAACATACACACGACATATATTAATCTTCTCACCTCACAACCATTTCCTGAACACATTTCAACAGAACTACTTTCTTCCATCTTCCTCTCACCTCGTGGTGATCGTTTGGCAATTTCAAACTCGGCTCTGTGACGAGCAAGCACTTGACTTGGACTTGAAAGATGACGGTTATTGCGATGTTTGTCTGTACTACCAAGAGAAGTAACCGTATCCACGACTTCGACTTGAGCGTCTTCAACACTGACGGCATCTTGAGAAGGTACACCGAATAAACGACTGACAAGAAGATTCCTTGCTCTATTAAAGATACCATCATTGGAAGAGTCCACTGATGAGTCTTCCTCTGCCTCAGCAACCTCTTCTTCCTCCTCAAACGTCACTTGAATGTCGACATCAAGGTCGGCAGAAAGAATGGCAGTGTTACAAACATCAGAGTCCATGATCAAAGTGACACTATCTTCACCTCTACCAAAGTGGAGGGTACGTCCGTTATCAACAAACTGCCCATCAATAGGCACGACCTGCTTCTCGTATCCATCCTCACCGACGATCACGACAGAGGCTTCTGTTCTTGACATGGTGTCTTGAAATAGTGCAGCTATTTCTTCAATCGTCATGCAGATCAATTTACGACGGGAGCTTGGATCAACCTTGGCTTGGGTATAAAATGTATCACCAAAGCCACGAGTACTGATATCAAGTCCACTCTTGGCATCTTGTAAATGGCTGTGGCCATTATTATCCAACCCGACACTTGTGGTCTTACTCTTGATGATTGAGTCCTTCACTTCAACCGTGCCTTGGGAGAATGTAGACTCAGATCCGAAGTACGTGCCGAGTACTGACGCAATGATGGCGACTACACCCGTCGCACCCCTGTGTTTGTTGTAGTTAAGAGAGAGAGAGTGACATATGATGTGAGCAAATTTCATTGAAGAAACCTGATCCTCATATCTATCGTTCCTACCCGCTTTGCCCCCCAAACTCAAACAAACCAAATACAAACATACTCACATGATTTTCATTCGACGATTCATCTTCCTCAACTGCAAATGAATAAAGGTGAAAGAGAAACGAAGCATTAGTGTCAAAATTGATGGAGTGGCATAAAAAGAAAGACAATGGGCTTCTCACCTTGTTAAGCATAATGTCCTTCTCAACTTCCAATCCCGCCCTTGCCTCACAAATCTCAATAGTATCAAGAAGCATGTCTTCTACTTCGTCATCTTGGAAGATTCCGTCGCCGTTGATATCGTACTTGTTCTTGAGGCGAGTGACAAGGTCTCGTTTAGATTTGCCATTTAAATCAGAAGCAGTTAACTTGTTGACCTGGTTGGAACATCGCCTCTCCTGACGGCTACCACCTTGCGGGAAAGGATTGTCAATAGCTGCTTCTTCATCTCCAGTCCCTCCTTCTGGTGAAGGTGTAGCATTGTTTCCTTGGAACATCTGTTTATGTTGTGTGTGAGTGTGAAGAACATGAGTAAATGAACAAGGTAAACCACTTCGCGGTCAAACAAAATCAATCACACTTACCCTTGAAAGTGCTGCTGGGATAACCCGCATGTTGTGACTGTTGTGTTACTTCAGGATCAAAGAGTATGAGGATAATGTATGGTTAGCTCATGTGTGAATAGCAACATAATCCATACAATAATCTACCAAGGATTAAACATTTCCTGTCAGCTAAACAAAAGAACATAGGCCATCATCTCAATATGATCAACCAAATACCCAGACGACACAACACACAAACTTGTCTTGACTATCCAGTCCAACTTGGCCTCGTTATTGCCAAGGAAGGCCAAAGCAGGTACTGGTAAGGTAATGCCAATCAGCAGTCATTCCTCTGGAAGTAATCGAACCTCTCCTTAGTGAGGGATGATATGTACATAATCATCCAATGCCTGGGTCACCTATCAGATGTAATCCCTGCCTTCTCCCTCATCATCCAGTCCAGGCCATTGCCATACGACTACGACTCGGTGTGATTCAATTCATTTGCCCATGCCCTATTCTCATCTCGAGGAGCCTTGGGGGTATTCATACTTGGAGGGAGTGGAAAGGATGTCTTACACCGAATGAGCTGGAGATACCCTGATGTAAATCGCTGCAAACTGATATGTGTATGAAAATACGAATAACATCAAAGTTGTAAGATAATATTGGGACATAAGATATGCACAAATAAAACAATAATAAAAAACTAAATGTGATTATGGATACATACTTACCATCTCTCCTCTAACCATACACCATTTATCGTGACCCTACTCAGAGCCCTCCCTCAAAATAACTACCCAGCACCATAATTAGCGGTGATGATGCTCAATCATATCATCCGTATAGTCACATATGTGAGAGGGTGTTTTGATGGTTATTCAATAGATGATTAATCTATGGCCATCATGAGAGGCTCGTTGCTTCTCTCTCATCCCGGATTGTGGACGCGGAGACATTATTCATTAACATCTTATACGGGGTGTTGTATGCGTGTCCGTGTGGTATATACGACCAATAGCAGTCTCCAATTCCAACGCCAACAGATAGACGATATGCGATACGATGAAGACACATCAAAAATAACGCAATTGCAATAGCCATCTCATAACTAACTTCCCACAACCTATAGTAAAAACCAGAATTGCCAATACTTACCTTTATATCTCTTTTAACAATCAATAATATCCGAAAGTATATTATGTGCCGACCACGCTCTGTTCAAATCGTTAGAGGATAGGAGACAGAGAGACACAATGAAAATTTGTGTGAGAGTTGTATTCTAAAATGATATAATATCGGGTAGAGAGAGGGCGGCGTTGCAATACTCTCCACGCCTATATACCATACACATTAATAATATATCTACTATTAATTAAATCAGAGAGTCAACACAGACACATACAGACATCAGACACATATAAAAATTTTAACCAATTCACACATGTTTGTTTTGCCCGCCTTGCTTGAGCTTGCTTGCTCTCTCTTTCTTAGAGCGTAGCGTTAGAAGTGCACTGTCTACCACCTGCTGCAATTGCAAATTACCACATACCGTCAAAAAACAAGCCGCTTACCTTTCAATATATTATATTGATAAAGAGCCAACTCGTCAATTGATCGGCACTTGTTGTAAAATAGCAAAATGGAAATGAAAATGGCCTTGAAAATGCAAAGCGAAAATTGGCCAAAATTGCCAAAATACAAGATATCAGGATGCTTTATATTTTAAAAGGTATCTTTATTTATTAATTGGCCATATATGAGTATAAAATCAGTATATTTGGGCATAATACTTTGTATTTCTTGCTCTATAGAATGCCCAAAATATAAATATGTATTTTGCCGAACCTACATTTAGCCCAAAGTTCAAGTTCCATAGATTTTCACTGAACTGGAAACTCAAAGGGAAAAAGAGGACATCGTCATAGTGCACTATATTCTGTGCAAAAAACAACATTATGCACTCACGGTGCATCAAAATATTGCCCACCTTTTGCACTTTTCTTTAGAGCCGCCTAAACATAAGTTGCACTATTAGTATATCAAGCTAGCATTGGTTTTATTGTCGGGGAGGGATCAAGTAGTTGTTGTGGTTGGATTCTGTTGGATTCTATATTTCATTGTGCATAAAAGTTTGGATATCTCGAGGTGGAGGAGATATTAGACGATTGAAGTTGCAATATATAGACTTATATATTGATGTATTTACACAACCATCACCAGGGACAGACTCAAACAATACTAATATGACGACGTCACAGACACAAACAATGGCCAATACTGCATACATGCTACTCTCAGCATACTAGTACAAACAATCAACAAAATAAAATGACACATCATATGCACAAAAAGATAAAATGAGGAAACAAAGACATAAATTAACACAGCTATTGCTTGCAGTATCACTTGAATTTGATGAACGTGCTATATCGTGGGCAACATCATTTATCACACAGTTAATAGAATACCCTTGACCTTCATTTCCATCATCGGCTAGTGGTTTAGATAGTTTATTCAGTGATAACGCCGCTAGTACGTCGGAGATTGATCAACAAATGTCATTAGAAGATCATCATATACCAGAATTAGATGCCTTACTTGCCGCTACAGGCAAACATGATGCTATGGAAATGGAACAAGATTTTCAACGTGCAATATTACAGGGATTGCAATGTCGTCTTTTATTGCAACATATGGGTATTGGATAGCGGTAATGGGATGTTAAAAAGTAACACGTGATATGTTAGGTATATATTATTGGATGGTAGTACGGGTAAACAAGAACTCACCACGTCCAATAGCATTAAAATTACATTCAACAACTCAATTACATATTGTATATGAGAAGTATAAGTATCTGTCCAATTATCTCAACTGGCAACAACAACATCTATCCTCTCATGTGCCAATTGTGGTAAGGGCGAGGAGGAAATCGGCCATCTTAAAACATGTGTAGCATGTAAGGAGGTCAAATATTGTAACCGAGACTGTCAAATTGCTCACCGCCCTCATCATAAAAAGGCATGTAAGAAACGTGCTGCTGAGTTGCATGAAATGGCTCTTTTCAAAGAGGCAGAGCCTGAAGAGTGTCCAATCTGCATGCTACCCCTGCCACATATTGATGAGAGCCCATCGATTTTCATGTCATGTTGTGGTAAGACTATCTGTGAAGGTTGTATTCATGCTATGTAAATGAGTGAAGGAAAGGATTTATGTGCATTTTGTAGGACACAACCGCCAACTTCTAATGAGGAGCAGATCAAAAGAACAAAGAACTTGATGGATAAGGGTAACGCCGAAGCATTTAAACAGCTAGCTGGATTATATGCACAGGGAAGAATGGGAATGCCACAAGATTATCAAAAGGCGAATGAGTTATTACTCAAGGCAGGAGAGCTTGGATGTGCTGATGGATATCACAACTTGGGCTGTTCCTATCGCCTCGGAGATGGTGTGGAAGTGGATCAGAAGAAAGCTAAGTACTACTTTGAGCTTGCAGCTATGCATGGGCATATAAAAGCGAGGCATAATCTTGGTTGCTCAGAGAAACAGGCCGGCAATCTTCACCGAGCAATCAAGCACATGATAATGGCAGCAAAGGCAGGAGATGAAGAGTCGCTGAACACCGTCAAACATTGTTTTATGCAGGGAATCGTAAAGAAAGATGAATATGCGAATGCTTTACGCGCACACCAACAGCGAAAAGATGAAATGAAGAGTGATGCGAGGGATAAAGCCGCTGAGCCTCAAAATCAAGTATTGTTTGGATGAGGCCACAGCTTCCGATGCTTGCTTCCGATGCCGATAGACTGGACTGGAGGGCCGTTGTCACCACCAATTGTTTGTGGCAAGAGATTGCTAGCTGCTGCTTCTTGTGGACCTGGACAGGACACATAGATGTGATAAAACTAAATAAGTCGAAGAGGATATAACGACATCGAAGCCAAACACAGCACAGGGAATTCATCAATCCTCCATCTATCTTTATCTATTTTTCATAGTACTTCATAAAACAAAAATATCTCCTCAAACGCTGGGTTGATCACCCAGTCCCAGGTTCAAGCTCACATGCTGACCTGTTTAGTTAGCCACCTTACTGGTGCAACTTCGTTAGCCACCTCTTCACAGGTGCAAATTCCTAGTCACCTCCACGGGTGCACTGCCTATCAAAGCTGCTGTTCTAAGCACTTTGAATCACACCTGACACTTACATAAGTGCAGAAGGTCGCAGTTCCGACGCTGCGCTCAACTACAGAGACTAGTCAATCGCCCACGGCATTGACACTCTGTGCAAAATCACTGGTATGGCACTCACGGTGCATCAAAATACCGACCCCCGTTTTGCACTTTTATTTTTAGAGACGCCCCAAGCCGTGATGATATATATCGATGCGCCCTACAACATACAGAACTTTATCAGTAGTATAATACTATCATTGGTTTGTCAGGAGGAAGCGTTTTGGTGGAGTGTTCTATTTCATATCTCAACTTGTGAAAAGTTTAGATCTCTCGAGGGGAGAGAAATTATCTGAATTATCATTGAAATCAGAGTTGCAATATATTATACAGACTTTACAATCATGATGTATACACAACCGTTACCAGGAACAGACTCAAACAATACTGAATTGACGCCGCAGACACAAACGATGGCTAATACAGCATACTATGACGCGGTATCCAAGTGTATCAAATTACCAATTGCATCAGAAGAAGATGGGGACGAGAAAGGGGGAGTTCGATCTATATTGGAAGGATCAATTATTGAAATGGATATACCATCCAACTTTCAATTGGGAAATCAAATGTTGTTGGGAGAGATTTATGAGATTGGTAAGTTATTGTAGTTTGTATTGCAATTCTTCTCTATATGATATCTTCTTATTGCAATGCAAATTCCTCACAAGATATGCTCAACTTTTATTTCTCTTATATGTACAACTTTTCTATGCAACTATGAAGTAATAATGGATGAGAATATGCAACCAATAGTAGTACACAATGAAAAGTCAACTAATCCATCATCTCCACATCGTCACTCTGAATCATCCGATACCCAACCAACAACAAACAATAATAAACTCACAAGAGAAGTCTTACTCCAAAAACAACGTGAATTACAACAATTGCATTATGAACAATCACAAACATTACTAAATAAACATCAGAATGAAAAGATGCAATTGACTGACTATCAACGTATGGGTAAATTAGACCCAAATAGCGCAAGTCAATTATTGTTGCAAATGGAGGAGACACATGATTTGGAATTAAAGAGGTTGCAAGATGAACAGCAAGTTGAGCAGAGTGAATTAATGGATTTGATATTTGATAGTGCCGCTGTTACATCGGGGGAGAAACAGCAAAGGGAGCAACCTCCTCCACTACCACCCCAACCAAAACAGAAGAAGAATACAAAGGCTCTATGGAACAAGGCCGCGGTATCAGCAGTTGCTGCCAAAACAATTAATAGTCAAAAGATTGATGATTATGATCATGTACAACAAGAAGAAGAAAAGGTAGAAGAACAATATGAACAAGAATCATCTCAACCCGCTGTTAGCGAAACACCTGAGAGTTATGTGGCACCTTGGAACCGAAAGAAGAAAGTTGAGTCAACACAGCATGCAGAGACTACTCCTCGAACTACCAATTCAAATAAGAACATGCCTGATAAGGTACCGCCTACATTGCCCAATCTAGAATCACAGCAACCTACCAAGACACTGCCGGTACCATCCGATAAACAACGACGTGCAGAAGTTCAATCCGTCATGAGAGATAAGACTCTTGATAAGGCAGAGAAGCAGAAGCGATTAGCAGAGATTAAGGCCAAGTATGCCCAATCAACACCTCAAGTGAAGAAGCCTTCTCTCACCGTCGATACCCAAGAACAAACTCCTGCCAAAGCGGTTCAAAGTCGATGGAAGAGAGGTGCTGCCTCAGCGGTGGCAGCAAAAGGCCTGACTAATAACTTTCAGGCAATGAAGAAGACTGAAGGTAGTACCACGCCCATTATAGTATTCATTCAGAAACTCAAACAGAATGATCCATCTTTAACAACAATCGTACTTGACGGACGGAAGGATATATCTGAAAATGAATGGGTAGACTTGTTTGATGCAGTAGAGGAGAATACACACTTGACTCATCTCTCTGTATCGGATTGTGGTCTGGATGATGATGTTACTACTCCGTTAGTCCTTGCCTTGGTGGAGAATGAAACATTGACTCAATTAGATCTATCAAACAATCCAAAGTTAACCAACAGTACCGGCAAGTCATTACTAAAGATTCTAAAGCAGAGTAATCAAGTACTAAAGAAGGTGAATGTATCAGGCACTGCAATCTCTGATAAAACAAGTGACAAGATACAAGAATGTCTAGACGACCGAGATGATACCAAGAAGCTTGAAAAGATACAAGCAGCACGACAACAAAAGATAAAGGAACTGTTAGCCTTCTCAGCCTCGGATGATGTAAGTCCATCATCAGAACGGTTATCACAACGATTACTTGAGATTGATAATGAAGGCGATGATGAAGACCGTGAGTTTGCCAAGAGTATCAATACAAAATCCACCAACTCCTCGGGTGAGGATGGTACTACCACTACAACAAGTAAGAAGGGGAAGAAGCCACGGAAGAGACGAGTATCAATGGAGAAGACCAACTCATCAAAGAGTATGAATAGTACTGGTAGTGGTAATAGTAGAAGTAGTACTCCGACACAACATAGTTTAAAGTCAGCCGTCCGGGCAACTACAATGGCAAGACAAATGGCCAACATGGGTGGAGAGATTACAAATGTTGGTTTGAATATAGAACAGGTGAAACAGACACGTAAAATGAGAGGAGAGTGTGAAGATTGTGGACAAAAGTGTTTTAATAAGACAATGTTCAAGACTATTCCATTAACCATAGTGGGAAAAGTTGAGGATGGGCGGTGTTTGCGTTGTACAACCTAACAGTTAAATAATAAAGTTATGGTATAACTGTTTCTTTTCTCATTCATTCCACATTGACTTGTTCTTATGTATTATACAAGGGGGGCGATATTTTGTGATGCACCGTGAGTGCAGAACGTTGTTTTTTACACAGAATATAGGACATTGTCAACAAAATAGATCTTCTACTCTCATTATCATTTTGTAGTATCTTCAGTCCCAAAGCTAGTTCTGCCTACTAATCTTAGGCTATGTCTAGCATATATCGTTGTAGATTTACAATTGATTTCGAGCAGCAGCTGCTTTATCCCTTTCATCGCTCTTCATTTCTTTTTGTCTCTCAAGATAGACACGCAGAGTGTCTGCGTATTCATCCTTCGTAACTAAACCATACTTATATCCTCTCTTAACATTTTCCAAAGATAGATCATCTCCCGCCCTCGCTCCAATTAATAAGTGTTTGTATGCACGATGATGATTGCCTGCCTGTCCCTCTGTAAAACCAAGGTTGGTCCTTGCCTTTACATTTCCACCCATTGCGGCGAGCTCAAAGTAATGCTTAGCTTTCTTCATGTCAACTTCTACAGCATCTCCATTTTGATATGATAATCCCAAATTAAAGTATGCTTCAGCATACCCAAGCTCCCCTGCCTTGAGAAACAACTCGTTAGCCTTTTGATAATCTTGTGGCATACCATTAATTCCTTGTGCGTAAAACCCTGCAAGATGATTAAATGCATTGGCGTTGCCTTTTTCCATCAGTTTGTTCACCCTTTCCACGTGCTCTTGATAAAATACATCTGGTATTCTACAAAATGGACAAAGATCTTTCCCTCCTCCGCTCTTTTTCATGGTAAAAATACAACCATGACAGATAACTTTTCCACAACACGTCATGAAAGTTGCTGTGTTGCCCCCATAAGGCAAGGGTGACATACATATTGGACACTCTTCACGAGATGGAGGTTCTTTGAACAATTGCTCGTCGTGTAGCTCGGCAACTCGTTTCTCACATGCCTTTTTATGCTTCTTACGATGTTTCTTTTTGCATGCGGCGAAGCAATACTTTACCATCTTACATTTGTTGCAAGTGTTCATATCACCACTATTGCCCTCTTTACCACAACTAGCACATGTAGACATATCACTCAGGATTGTCACTTTCTCGACCTTGGTAATATTATCGATATTATTTTGTTCACATGACGTGCACTCTTCTTTTTTACTAATCGATACTATACTACTATCACCACGCTGGTCATTATTATCATCAGTTGTACTCATATTTCTGTTCTAGGTAATATAATACCAAAATATGCACGTGCGTATTGTCAATTTATCAGCCCCAGTCTATCATAGAACAACACCTCAAAACTTTTTTGATAATATCACTTTTTTGGTGTATCGACTTTCAGACTCTCTGGATATATCAATTGTTATATTAACGAGATCAAACTGCTACCAATTGAAATTGTATCAAGAACTGATGTATTATTTGTATTCACGGTATACCAAAGCGATTAATGCCTATCAATTATCAATCGATCCCCAATATTATTGTGCATGTGTTTGAGTCACGAGGCCACCGCCAATGAAAGATTATTTAATCTGATCAACCAAGAAAGTAACGATGTCGGCAGTATAGAACTAATGACTAACATCACCACTAGGTGAATACTTTACCTATACCCAGTGGATGGGATGAGTGAGTGAGTAGTTCATTGATAATTGATACATAGTGTGATTGAATGACAGATGAAAAATGAAATTCTCAGATTCTCATAAACTTTGATCTCAACATGGCGGCCAATAAGAAGCACGATGCCTTCCTTTCATCAATGACATTTGCCTCTGGTGATATATCATGTGAATGTGATGAATGCGGTTTGTCTGATGATGTCCCGTCGGCGATACGAAATGCAGTAATGGAACATCAACGTAAACGAAAGGCGGAACAATTATCTACTGCAATTTTCAACAATGGCAATAACAATAGACAACGGGGATATAATATACAGCAGAGTAGAGAGTTAGTAAAACGAGAATGTGGTTTTTCAATATGGAAATTAGTTATACCGTGTTGTGTTAGTGGAAGTAGCAGAGGATCTGATCCGCTTGTGGAATATAGAAATCAACATCGTATTTTGTTTATCAAGCAGTTAGATAAGGTAGGTATGTGTTTGTACATGTTGTATGGAGAGAAAGGGTATATTTTATTGAAATTACTAAGCAGCTTCCCGTCTTTATATCTAGTCATCACAAGTATCATCAATAGGAAGAGGCATTATTGGCTCGTTAGCTGAAGAGAATAGTAGAAGACTTGTGAATTGGTCAGAAGGTTCATCGTACTTGTTACCTGCCTCGAAAGGGATTGCATGCGGATGGATTCATAAGTCTGCTACTGCTACTGAAGATACTACTACTGATAATGAGACTACTGCTGCTGCTGATAGTAAGAAGAATGATGACAGTACTGCAAAGACTGAGAAGCAACTGACAGACTCTACAGCAACAACAAACACCCAAACAGCATCAGATGTCAAAGACTTGATAGCCTATGCACTAAAAGTATCACCCGAAACACTAGAAAGTATGAACAGCAATTCTACACAGGAAGAATTACCATGTTGGGTACAAAAGTCATATGAGTTGTTTCAACAGTGCTTATCGACAAAGATAAAAGTAGAGCAACCGAATGATAACAAACCGAAAGATAACACAACTGACGACGGAGTCGAGAAGAATGAGTTAGAAGGTATCAAACTATCGAATGACGAATCTTTATCAATGAATCTAATAATAGAGTTAGCACTTGACGACCCCTTCTTTGGTTGGAATAGTCATATACCTGATAGATGAAGATGAGAGGCAAGTCCTCAATATATGGCAATCCAAGGGGATCTTATTTTGCATTTATAAATAAATTATGTAGTATTATATTTACTTATATAACTTAGTGAAGAAAATGCGCTTATTGCTTGAGATCTTATTGTATCAGGTCACTGCAGCCTTCTACTAGCTATAAAACGTCCTATTCATATTCAATGCTGCAGCTTTCTCTCTTGCATCACTCTTCATTTCGTCAAGACTCTTTTGATAGGCACGTAAAGTATTTGCATTTACTTCTTTTGTAACAACCCCTTTCATAAATCCGATCTTCACATTGTCCAAAGATTTCTTTTCTCCTGCCTTTGCTGAAATAATAAAGTGCTTCATTGCACGATGATGATTGCCGGAATTCCCCTCTACGCAACCGAGATTATTCCTTCCCATTATATCTCCTCCCTTAGCCGCCGCAAGTTCCCAGTAGTAAATAGCCTTGTTATTATCCACTTCCACGCCAGTTCCATTGTTGTATGACTGGCCCAAGTTGTAATAAGCATAAGCACATCCAAGCTCTCCTGCCTTGAGTAATAACTCGTTAGACTTTTGATGATCTGGCATTCCCATCACTCCCCGAGAGTAATACCCCGCTCGATGATAGAATGCATCCCCATTACCTTTATCCATTAGCTTCTCAGTTCTTTCTATTTCCTCTTCATGTGAACCTGGTCGCGGCATCCTACAAAATGGACACAATTTCCCCTCTTCACTCGAACTCATCCTCATTTCATAATCACAACCAGCACACACAGTCTTTCCACAACATGATTGAAATGATGATGTGTTGGGTTCGTGTGGTAGAGGTAACATACAGATTGGACAGTCTTCCCGTTCTATCTCTTTGAATAGCTTCTCATCATGTAACTGGATTGCACGTTGTTTACATGCTTTCTTGTGTTGTGGACGGTGGGCCTTTTGACATTCAGCACTGCAATATTTGACCGATAAACAAGCACTACATTTCTTCAATTTGATACTATTCTCTTCACCCTTACCACAATTGGCACAAGATAACATCATATCGGTACGATCAGTTGCACTCATAGCTCTCGACGTAATTATTGTTATAATTTTATGTTTTGTGTTTTGTTTGTTGTGTATTGTTTGATTTTGTATTACCAGTTGGAACAAGATGACAACCGACCACTGATATGTTATTTACCTCAAACAATAACACATCAAGTAAGCAATCTAGCAATTTTCCCGCGAGCAACGACAAAAGGATACCAGCCAGCGCTGATGAGCTCCCTGCCTGAGTGATTAGTAGATCTACAGACTACAGTTACTTCATTGATATGTTTATTGATTGGTTAATAAAGAAGAATACAGTTAGACGGCAGCATTAATCAGTGTGATCTTTCAATGTGGTGAAGAGCAAGGCCGTCATAAAAATACTTCAATAATTTCATTTCCTTTTTTCCTCAACTCTGGACAATAGTAGTATTCGTATATTGATACAATAGGCACGCCGATGTGTTATATATAGTATACTTTATACATCGAACAACAATATACAGCAAAATTGAGCCACTTCGTATAATAGGGTATATAATACAACTAACAACAATACTAAATACTACACAAAAATTCACATGCACCATGTCATTATCAGTATCAGCCCCAAGTATTGATAATATCTGTGCCAATTGTGGCAAGGGTGAAGAGAATTGTAGCAAATTACAGAAATGCGGTGCATGTTTATCGGTCAAATACTGCAGTAGAGAATGTCAAGCAACCCACCGGCCGCAACATAAACAGGATTGTAAAAAACGTGCAGCTGAATTGTATGATGAAAAGTTATTCAAAGAGGTTGAACCGGAAGACTGCCCACTCTGTATGCTACCTATACCTTATGAAAGCGGTACAGCAACGTTCAAATCATGCTGTGGAAAGATTATTTGTAATGGTTGTATTCATGCAATGGTGATGAGTAGTGAAGGAGAAGGACAAAGTTGTGCTTTTTGTAGAACACCACCGGTCATGTCAACCGATGATGAAATAGAACGGGCAAAGAAACTGATGGATAAAGATAATGGAGAGGCATTCAATTTTCTTGCAGGGCTACATGATCAAGGTATCGGTTTTCTTCAAGATAATAAAAAGGCTTGTGAGATGTGGCTCAAGGCAGGGGAGCTAGGGAGTGCAAAAGGATATTACAATTTAGCCTATTCATATGGCCAGGGAAGAGGTGTTGAGATGGACCAAAAGAAAGCTAAACATTACTTTGAACTCGCAGCTATGTGCGGGGATGTATCCGCAAGATTCAACCTTGGCTGTATGGAGTATGAAGTAGGAAGTTATGAACGAGCATACAAGCACTTCTTACTTGCGGCAAAGGCAGGAGATAAGGATTCTTTGGGCAATCTCAAGACAGGATATAAGCTTGGGTTTGTGACAAAAGATGAATATGCAACAACTTTACGAGTCTACCACGAGCGACAAAAAGAAATGAAGAGTGATATGAGGGATAAAGCTGTGGCATCGGATATGTTTGACTACGATTAGTACACAGCATTAAAGCAAATGCTTCATACTTAGTTCATACACAACAAGTTTGGGGATCTATATACCGCATTAGTTACACACTTGAAAGTTGCATCGGGTATACAAGCGGACCTAATAGTGAGTATAGAATAGAAAGACGGTCATGAGAGTCTGATGATACCACAATAACAATTCAACAAAACAAAATTGCATATTCGACTTACATTCTTCCTTGAAATGCCGTTATTCTTCACCTTAACAACAAACCCACCCTCAACATACAATGGATTATTCATTTCAATATCATCGGTCCACCAAAATCCACGACCTGTATCACATCCATCTCAGGAGCATCATTCCCAGCAGTAACAAATACCTCGATAGAGATCTTATGTTTCTTTGCAATATAACTAACTGCAATTCCTTCCTTACATTCATGTTGATATGATGTACTACCTTCTTCTACCCATCCTTTCAAGAGGAAACCAACATCATTACCTGATCCCGAAACACCACAGATGTTACTCTGTGCATCACTATTATCATACGGAGCTAGTTCAACACATTCACCGGGTTCAATAGACATCCATTTAGTAACCAAACTTGCACCCATTGCACTACTATCTGTTTGATCAATATTACAATCACAACCATCGATAGGGTCACAGGATATACCCCACCAACCATTGCCAAGATTGGGTACAATACATGTATCTGGTGGTGGTGGAGGTTATTATCACCGCCACCTCCTCCGCCATTGCCACCACCTCCTTTTGCTAACATACGCTTAAACTTATGCTTGATGGACGACAATCGTAGATTATTGTTGTTCATACCCTTTAGTCTTTCATTTCCATCAACAGCGACTACTGCTGCGGGGAGGAGAAGAAGAATTGCAATCGATCGATGGATAGAGTTCATTGTCATATTATATCTCTAGAATATATGATTGATGGATGTTATGTTTTGGTGCTGTCAAAACAAAACATAATCAAGTTGATCCGGACGCTATTAAATTGCTTACATGAGAACACAATGAGATGCAACGAGTAGCCCCCAAACTATGCAGAATGACCATTTAAAATGACCTCTGATTTTTTTGGAACAGCCTGAATCACGGGCAATTGATTGGAATCTACTGCTCACGATTACAACAATTGCCCCCTATCTCCCAACAAACAAAGCATTGCAATGAGAGGAGTAGCCATCAATCACTGACATCCAGGTTATTGCTACACGGATAAGGTGACTATTCTATATTGCAACAATCATCTCTGCGGTAAAACTCTCATAGTAATTGCAAAACATCAAACTCTCATAATTGCAAAACATTCAAAACATCAAAAAATCAATATCGACGATGAAGATATCAATGATTATACAATATACAATATTATTCAGCCTCTGTAGCCTAACTATTGAGGCTGCTATATCATCATCTACTAGTAGTGGTAGTATTCGTGGTAGTAGTAGTTCGGCTGCCGCCGCCGTCAACGATAGCGTAGCCGCCATTGACGATGGTCATCGTCGTGAATTGGAGTTACTCAATAACTCATCGAACAATGATGATAGCCATCGTTTACTCCAAGTTGCAACTAATGTAAGTAGTGATGTGGGTGATATGAGAGCACATCGATATCGGTATCATTATAATCATAATCGATTCACTAATACAAACTTCTATTCTCATTGCAACCTCTCTTACTCTCTCGCCATTGCAATATCTCTATTCTAACTACCCTCGAAATAGGATCGGACAATCTACTGCGGGGTACCAAACAAGTGCGCTGCACTCGGTGGTAATACAGTAATCACATCCAAAGAAACATTGGCTGGAGTACGTTGCTGTACATCCAATTCATCATTAGGATGGCCATACAAATGTCGAAGTATTGATGGCGTTTATGGTGAGAGTAATGTACCGAGTTGTTATAGGGAAAGTAACTTTGATGAGGCTGTGGAGATTTGTGGTGCTTATGATGGTAAGTTTTGATATGCAGGACGAGAGGCATTCTACAAATAGATATGCCAGTGGACATAAGATATGTACATCTATCTGTTATCGGCCGTGTGGAGTATCTTAACTCAAACTCTCCTCTTCTCCTCTCTTCTCCTTACTCCAAAACAGGAGGAAGATTATGTACAGGTGAAGAAATCTTAGACCGCTGCACGGCAGCCACGGGATGTAGTTTAAACAAGGCATTGGTATGGGCATGCACTGCCAGTAATACTGATACATGTAGTGAAAGTGCCGAATGTTGTTCTGGATTATGTAATGCCAGTGGAGTTTGTGAAGATGTGATTAGTGGACCGCCGGATACATTATCTCCTTCTACTTCACCGACAAAGGGACCTACTAATGTGGTGAGTATTTCTATAAATGTATGTGTCCTTCCACTTCTCTCAGCTCTCTAGTGTGGAAAACTCATGTCTATCCTATAACTCTCTTGTTAGCCAACATCATCCCCTTCACTCAAGCCGTCTAATAGTCCGTCTACTTCGGTAAGATTCTCTCTTTAGACTTGAGATATGCTAATCTTGCTATTTGTGCTAGACTATATCTAACAACTCAACATATCACAAACATTTCAATACAGCCTTCTAAAAGTCCAACACTCCGTCCAATAACAAATCAACCCACATCATCGCCTTCCCGTTCACCAATCACTTCTGATCCTACCAAGGGGCCTTCGTTATCCCCGTCAAAGGGACCGTCTGTTTCACCTTCATCCAATCCAACGACCGTGCCTACTGTATCGCCGTCTAATGGGGTAAGTCTTGATCATATCTTGTGCACACTTTTTTGGCAGCTGGTATCCTTGAACTCGAACTAAATCTCTTCTTCGACTCAACATATTCTCTTTCTCTTCATGATGTTCATCTCATAGCCTTCTAAGACACCAACACCCAAGCCTGTTAGTGATAGTCCTACTCAAAGTCCTTCGACTTCGGTAAGTTCTAAGCATATGATATGTCATCTTTCTGTTCCGAATCTTATCTAACTTGCAAATCATATGCAACTATAGCCATCGAAGAATCCAACACTCAGGCCTATTACAGATCAACCATCTAGTTCTCCAAATAAGGCTCCAGTTACAGAACAGCCCACAACATCACCAAGCAAAGCTCCGGTTTCTTCCGAGCCCACATCGTCACCTAGTGAACTGGAAGTCATCACACCAGAACCAACTGACTCTCCCATAACAGCTTTACCAACAGCAGGACCCACTCAAAAACCTGTCACGAACTCTCCATCATCGTCACCAGTTCAAACCACAAATGTCATGTATGTTTGGACAGATGCATTCAATGTAGATGCCCCATATTGCAACGGGATATATCCATCAACTAAAACTGGTGATAATGCATCATGCTTCAATCATTCATGGGATACACCTCAGGCACGGGCACGTCTTTGGTCTGCATCGACTGTAAGTGGGCGTGAGGTAACACGAATCTTTTTGTCGGATGTTCGTGAACGAACAAGATATGGTGGATTCAATTCAGAAGGAGTTTGTGATGAAGAGTTGCTTACTACCCTTGGTGAGGCACATGCATTGGGTATTGAGGTATACGGATTGTTTTCATCAAGTGATGCAGCCTTTAGTGAACAGAATATGGTTGGAGGTCTGAATGATTTCAATACCAATTGTGGAACAACTTCTACACGCTTTGATGGGGCGAGCGTCAACAACGAGTACTTTACATCCGTCAAACAGTGTGGTGTCGGTAATGAAAACGCTCAGCTCCAGTTCCTTGATGATCTTGAAGCAACTCGTATCAATGCATCACCTCTGCCTTTGCACTTCAGTGTCTCGTGGAACTGGGAATGCTGCTCTTGTGGAGCGGCAACATATCAACGACGAGAGCTAGATTGGAATGGCAATACCAAATCTGTACTTGCTCATATGATTGACATAGCTGACAGTGTCGATGTACAAGTCGCTTGGAATACAGGATCAACAATGACTAGCCGTTCGCAAGCTCCGTATGATTACTGGGAGGCAAATCACATGGGTACCACCTCCACGACATCCTTCTCTGTTCTGGCCTACACTAACCCAAATACAGACTGCAGACAAAGCTTTGCTCCTCATACCAAGGGTGCTAGTACAGCATCTGATACATGTGCCACAGGTGATCGAACAGAGGAAGGTATGTTTGAGGCATTTGATACTGTCAGGATTACACAACCAAATACTGATGGTGGCATTCACTACATGGGCGGCGTTTACTCGTCTGGAATGGTCGGGTGGCCAAAGCATGAGGGCTTTACTGTTTCACCCTCGGATCCGCCTACATCATCACCCAGTACTGGGCCTTCAGTGTCTCCATCAAAGGGACCGTCTGTTTCTCCCTCTTCCAATCCAACAGCACTGCCGACTAGCAGTCCTTCTTCAGCGGTAAGCTTTTGCTTGTATTGAGTGACTAGTTCACCTCTTTTCCCATTGCATAGCTGTATGTGACACATGATATGTTCTAATTCTTTAATCTCTTCATCCTATTCATAAACCTCACAGCCAACATCTAGTCCAAGCCTATCTCCCTCACGGAGCCCGAGCAAGGGACCTTCTTCAGCTGTAAGTTCCAATTGAGCATTTGATGTGTCAACTCTTTGATCCTATACTTGTATCCTAACTTCTCAATGCACCATAGCCTTCGAAACAACCAACAGGAGCTCCACAGCCTGTCCCAACAAGTGCACCAGTCAAATCTCCCGTGTCAGAGAGCCCAACGACTTCGCCAAGCAAAGCTCCTGTTTCGGAGAGTCCAACTTCCAGTCCTTCCAAGCAACCAACACAAGCTCCCCAGCCTCTTCCAACATCCAGCCCAACTCAGGCACCGCTTCCAATTGTTGATTTAGTAGGGAATGGTCCTACCACAGCCGTCTTTCCGCTTGATATATGTCAAGGAGATTGTGATACCAACGCTGATTGTCAAGGAGATATGATTTGCTTCCAACGTAGAGGCGATGAGTATGTGCCAGGTTGTAATAACGATGGCATCTTTGGATTAGCAAATGGCATCTTAACACTACCGACCGAAGACTTTTGCATCCCCGAGCCTCCCAATATGCTTAAATTCACTGGTGATGAAGAAGTAAATGGATTCTATAATGAATGTGAGGGTGATTGTGACTCCGATTCAGACTGTGCAGGTAACCTCTCATGCTTTCAACGTGATGGACGAGAACCTGTTCCAGGGTGCTTCGGATTGGGTACTTCGGGAAGAGACTACTGTTATGACGAAGCAAAGTATACGCTCCAATACGTCGGAAACAACCCTGAAGTGAGCTCATCAAACCCCATCGATGTCTGCCAGTCAGGAAAGTCCACGTTTGTACTTCTTTATTATTTTGGTGTGGTTAACATTAAGTATCTTAAAGTCACTTCATTTGGCTTTTGTTCACCTGTTTGATTGCCTTTAAACCACATACTAACACATTTTACCATCTCCCCTCTTTCATCTTCATAAATCGCGACAACGCACATCTTCCAGACTGTGATAATGATGATCAATGCGTGGGTGATTTGATCTGCTTCCAGAGAAGGGCCGATGAGAATGTTCCAGGCTGTACTAATGTTCCTGGTTTCACTACAGAAGATTTCTGTATTCCGAAGCCTACAAATCTCTTACAAAATATTGGCAATGGACATATAAATGGATACTACGGTGAATGCCAAGGAGATTGTGACTCGAATAGTGATTGTTTTGGAGATCTTGTATGCTTCGAGAGAAGTGGATATGAACCCGTTCCTGGCTGTGTTGGTGCGGGTAACAATGGTGTAGACTATTGTACTGCTGCTACTCCTCCCCCTACGCCATCCCCAACTGTTAGTGTTGAACCAACTTTATCGCCTACGAAAACTGCTGCACCTAGTTCTTCAAGCCCTCCATCACCCGAGGGCGGACCAGTAACATTCTTGCCTGGTGATTTGACAGTCCCTTGTGATAACGGCAAGCTTCTTCTATCCACGGGCATGGGCTGTAGACTCATTGCAACTGAGGGTCTAAACACATTTGCAAATGGTTATATATCGAGTATACCGATGCATGCAAGAGCCGATGGAGCTGCTGTTATACCCTCTACTGATCCCAACAATGCTGGTGGATGGTACTACGTTAGCAACTCGGAGGTAGGTTCATTCAATGGCGGGGTTGGAGCAATTGAATTTGATTCAACCGGGTTAGTCATTGGTTACGAAATGTTGTTGGATGGTACGAATAAGAATTGTGGCGGTGGGCTAACCTGGTGGGGGTCGTGGGTGTCGTGTGAAGAAAACGGAGCGGCGGGATTTTGCCATGAGGTAAAACCCGGTCCAGTTCCTCCTGGATACAAATGTGTTAATGATCAGGATTGTCGAGCCAATAATGTTGAGTTTGGTGGCAACTATGAATCGTTTGCCTCATACCAACAACCCATCAATGATCTGCCGTTCTTGGTCATTGCTGGAGATGAAGACTTGCCAGTTGAAGCCTTCCCGTTACAAGAGTGCCAAGGTAAGTCCTCCAACTTAGTTGTTGTGGTCAAAAACACATCATATGTCATACACACTTGCTGACATTCATACCTTTCCTCTCTCCACTAATTTCAGGGGATTGTGATGCCGATATCGACTGTGCCGAGGGTCTTGTTTGTGATCTAAGAGATGGTACTACACCCGTTCCGGGTTGCTTGGGTCCGGGTGTCTCTGGTAAAGACTATTGTGTTAATCCTACTCCACCAGGACCTACACCCAGTCCATATGAAAGCTTTGGCTTCGTTGGTCGCTTCTACACAACTGAAGATAAGACTACTGGTGCTTTGACGCGATACACACCTCCTCCCGAGGCTTTTACGACGGGTGATACTCGTGATATTTTAAGGACTCCTGGCGGAACTTGGGAGTATCTTGTTTTGAACGAGCCCCCTTCTACACTGCCTTGGGATCAGCAAGCTGCTGCCAATTATACTTTTGGATGGTCAAAGAACCGAGCTGATGGACAAGCAACTGCATCTGCTTGGTTTCCTCAAGCCGAAGGCATTGATATCAAATATGGCATCTTAAATATGGTGTCCAAGGGTGCAAAGATTCTCATTACACTCGACCTTACTGAAGAGACATGGACGTATGACTCCACCATTAGTGGATTGTTCACAGATCAACCAGATCAACTCACTCGTATGTTTGGCCATGCATCAGACTATATATTCTTCGCTGAGGACGGATCAAATAACGATGTTCATTTTCGTAACATGGAGACGGGTGAATATGGCACTCTTGTAGAGGGAGGAGGCGCCGGTGGAGTTGGAGTTGGGTCCGAGACTACTGGTTTAGCCTTCAGTATCGATAACAAATTCATGTATGCTGCCTTTCAAGGAGATGCGGTCTATGAGTTTTACCGCGAAGATGGTCGAGCCTTCAATGGAACCACAATTGACACAAAGTATCATGACGGTGCCTGAGGAAAGGAGAAGTTTAATTAGGAATGTTTGTTGTAGATGAAATGTGTAAGATAAGATGAGATTAGTCAATTTGCTTACCATAAATCGTCTTCCAGTCTACTTTTATGAATCGGCATTAGACTGCCACTACAGTTGCTCTTCAATCCTTTGACAAAATGCCTCTAACTTCCTATTCTCATCTCCATCCTCTTCGTCATCTAACGATGCAGCCTTACTCAACTGACGAAATAGTAGTAACATTTGATGCAAGTTGTGAACAAATAGTAACGTCTCGGCCAACATTTCATTTGCCTTGATGAGATGATGAATGTAGGCTTTTGTAAAGGATGGTACACTCTTCTTGGTTTGATCATCGATACACTTGGTGTCGAGGTGATTGCTTCTTGTATTAATCTGACGAGGACGACATGTAACACATTGACAGCCAGGTAGTAACGGTGACGAATCACGAGCATACTTCTCATCACTCAAATCAATCAAACCCCTAGTAGTAGACGCTGTGTCTATCTTCTTCTCCTCACTATCATGTGACACATCCAAACATAACGCCATACCATCACGACTCCACAAACGTACCATATCAGTACCAATGATTGATACACCTTCCCGAGCTGCATCAAGTATTGATTGTATATCATTCACAGCTAGTATTAGATATTCCTTCCTTCTTGATTGTGTTGTTGAAGTAGGATTCGTCTGTTGCAATGTTGTCATGATCTGACGCAATGCTTGACGCCGATACCCTCTGTTGTAACTAATACTATCCCAACCAGTAATTGCAACATGATTAATGGCACACAACTTGTTCAATACTAATTGTGATTCCTCTTGAGATGGGTTACTTCTTGGACAAGAAAACAAATACTTCAATGGCAGATGAGATGCGGCCATATGAATAGGCAACCAAAAGGGCATAGTTTGAGTTGTTGATGATTGATTCACTTTGTAATTTGCAATTCTAATTGACCAATCGTTAGTCCTTTGTACCAACTTCTGTACCATTGTCTCCCATTTACCCTTGACAACCATCCCCTCGATTGATTTCTGTGCTTGAGGAGTTAGCACAGCCTTGTCACCTCCGCCACTTTTATCCTTCATAAACTGTGCAAACATACAATTGGCTTGATCAAGAGATGTATTCATATGATCAAATAATCCAACAGCTCCTTCACATAGACTTTTAGATGTCTCAATACCAGATGAGGCAGCAGACGAAGAAGGGATAGAGTTTGTTAAACTTGTAACAGCATCCACATATTGTTCAGGCTTAATCTTCTGCCATCCATGTGGTGTATCTACTGGCATACTATCTTTGGTACTGTTTGGTAAAGCATCCTTTGCTTTCTTTTGTTGTTGTTTTGGTTTGCTCTGATTGTTATCTGATGACTGCTTTGGTACATGTTTATTTTTGTTCACATCTTGTGCACTTTTGTTGATGTTGGGAGAATCTAATGTAAAAGTGGGTACAATCAATGTAGATATATACTGCGGAATTCGTAGATATGTTTGCATGTAATTAGAAGATGTACTATCTGTAGTAGTAGTTGCTTTGCAATGTGAGTTTATATCTTTGCAAATTTGAGCAGATTGATCTGGAGTTAAGAAGGTGTATCCTGCTGGCTTTTTAGTATTCATATCACTGCTACTCTTGGCTGGCTGCTGTTTTGAAGATGTGCTATTGCTATTGGTTTTATTGTTGCCCGTTGTTTCTAGTGTATGAGTTGTATCTGACTTCTTCTGAGTGTTTGAAGAAGGTGCATCATCATGCTCAGATTTCACTTTCTTTGCAGATCTATCATCACCTACACCGCCATTCTTCTGCTGCTCACTCTTTCTCTTCTTATCACTAGTACCAGACTTTGCATCACGATATACGGCAGTAACACACGTATCTTTAACAGCCACGCCTAATATCAAATGATCTCGATGCCACTTCCAACTTTGTTGTTGTACATCATCATCATTTTCAATTGTTGATGTGGCATCTTTCTCGCCGCCGCTCGGAGGACAGAATATCAACCGCATCAACTCTGGTGTTAGGTATGGTATAGAACCATCCTGTCCGTGTAGGAGAAGACGGAAGTGGGGCGGCGCCATGATGATAGTATGGAAGTTGAAACGCTACTAGGTATGTGGTGGGTAAAATTTTAAGACAAAACCGTTTGGCTTGCGGGAATTGAGTCGCCTCCCCCTCGCTTTGATAGTTATGTGGAGGGAATTTGGCTTGCGGGAATTGAGGCAGATTCCTCCTTCTCCTCCGTCCATTCTATCTGTACCTACTAGGTAGGTATGGGTGTTATTCGGAGTAAGAGTGGGTATACTGATCTGAGGCGATTTTTAGAGTCTAAATCGTTATAGTTATAGATTATCCTTGGATTAGAGCAGCAGCTGCTTCATCCCTTGCATCGTTCTTCATTTCTTTTTGTCTCTCATGATGAGCTCGAAGGGTATTTGCATATACATCCTTTGTGATTAGCCCTCTTGTGGTAAACCCATCTTGACCATATCCAAAGAATTCTTATGCCCTGCCCTCGCTGCAAGTTGAAAGTGCTTCATCGCTCGAACGTGGTTGCCTTCCTGTCCTTCTAAGCAACCAAGGTTATTCCTCGCTTGTATACTCCCACCCATAGCTGCAAGTTCCCAGTAATGTTTAGCTTGTTTAGGATCTCTTTCGACACCTCTTCCAAAGTTGTACGAATTGCCCAAGTTATAATATCCTTCAACACATCCAAGTTCTCCCGCCTTTCGATATAACTCATTTGCCTTTCGATGGTCTAGTGGTAATCCACATTCTCCTTGTGCATATAATCCTCCAAGATGATGAAATGCATTACCGTTACCTCTCTCCATTAGCTCCTTAGTCCTTTTGATTTCCTTGCCTGGGGCAGCTTTAGGCGTCCTACAGAATGCACATAAGTCTCCTCCTCCTTTGCTGTTTACCATTGTATAAATGCATCCACAGCAGATATTCTTTCCGCAACATGATTCGAAAATAACGCTCCCTTCTAGTGGAAGAGGTAACATACAGATTGGACACTCTTCAGGCTCAACCTCTTTAAATAACTGTTTGTCATGTAGTTCAGCCACTCGTCTTTCACATGCCTTCTTATGTTTTGATCTGTGTTTCTTTTTACACGCCGCATTGCAATATTTAGCCATCTTACATTTATTACATGTGTTCATATCATCACTATTACCCTCCTTGCCACAACAAGCACATGTAGACATATCTAGTATGAACACACTGCCAATGCCCTTGGTAATGTTTTCCACATTAATATTTTGTTCACATGATGTGCACTCTTTTTTACTCGATGTCATAATATCTCCACCGCTATCGTGCTGATCATTGTCATTATAATCTTCGGTATTGTTACTAATCATATTTCTAATCTTCTAATCCTAATATATGCGTATCGCATATGTTTATTGTTCAAACGTCAAATATAGAGACTGGTACCAACTACCACAAAAATATGAGAGTATATTTTTAGTTTTGTGGATTGTTGGAAGATATTGATACTTGATATCAGCACCGACTGATTGTACTCTACTACAATAGAAAGGAACTAAATATCTTATTATTCTATTCTATTTACCAGGGATAGGGTAACACATCGAGTAGTAACCGCTAATCGCACATTTAAAGGTTAGATCAAAAGAAGTGTCTTAACGAATAAACTAAAATTGAGTGTCGATCTAACATACTTTTAAAAAGAACAACAATAACTAAACTTGGCGTGCTAATAGTAATTGCAATTGATTGGAAGAAAGAGTACATCTGTGGCTGCTTTGTTCTAATATCTTATTGTCTTTAATCGATATCCGGCGGCGAGAGTTCTGAAATCAACATTCAATATTCTGCAATATTAAGCAAAAACTAACACAAAATATTGACATCAACTAAAACAGAACACCATGCTACTCGACGAATCAGCACTACCACATGATTTACTAGTCGATTCAGTACTATCCTATCTCGATCTATATTCACTAATAAAATTCTCTGGTACATCCAAAACATGCCAAAAGATTATATACAACGATATACCTAAAAAGAGATGGGCAAAGATAAATTTTAATGGCAATCAGAACATTACAGATGATCAGCTGCATGCCTTCCTCGATAATATCAATGCTAATCAGAATACAAAAGTGTTATCATTAGTTGGATGTACGAAGATTACTGGGTCCGGTCTCGTACCATTAAGTGGATCAAGTGTATTAGAAGATATCGATCTTCGTGTTCTTGGTTCTCTCCCTTTGCAAGGTGATTCGGCATGTCTCCTTGGCTCAACCGGATTAGATGAAGAGTGTGTAGGAGCGATACTAAACTCCATGTTACCAAATAAAGGATGGTGGAATGATGGAGATTTAGAACAGTGCAGTAGTGTTGCAGTGAGAGAGCCATGCGGTTGTGATACTCCAGTGAAACAACCTCAAAGGAGAATTGCATTACGAAGAGTATCAATCCGACCATGTGCAATTACTCTTGGAGCAGCGGTACCGATCGGACGAGGTACATATGCACCTAATCTCCAACAGTTCTTTCGTCATCACAAGTTCTTAACAGATAGAGAACCTTGGGCACAGAATCCAAACTCATGTTATGTTTGCTTTGTACATGCATGTGATGAGAATGAGAGTATATCTTGTGAACAGTGCAATAGACACTTTTGTAATGCATGTGCCATGCCACCCTCGTGTTCAGAATGTACAAAACTAAGATGCCAGTGGTGTACAAATGTTGTAAGTTGTGGAAGATGCAACAAACAAAGCTGTGCTAGCCATGGATATGAAAGTTGTGGCGGATGTGATAAGGTATACTGTGTTGACTGTCATGATGAGTTGGAAAACTGCCTTGTATGCAATGAATACTACTGTTCAGAAGCATGTCATCAAGGTGCTCATCATTAAGAGTATAGTAAGGTGAGGTATATTCTGTCTTTGAATTGTAAAGTAAACTAATGTATCAAGTATGAATCATAATATCTTATTATTAGGTTCAACACAACACACATCGAATGAAGTATAGACATATCCATTTAGTAGTCGTAGGCATGAGAATAGCACATATATGCACCAGATTTCAGCTGCTGCCGCCATCTGCATGTCTGAGATGTCAGGGGCATGACACCAAAGATATGAAAAGATATGGTATCTTATGTATTTTTTTGCATACTTGCATTTTGCTCAGTTTTGCTTGCATAAACTCGAGAGCAAGTCGATAACTCATCAGCTTCCTCTCTCTTTATAATCATGGCCGAAGATAGCATTAGTAACGACGATGATACATCTGAAATTGTAGTAGAATGGTGGGGTGCACGGCTATCGAAGTCTATCGCTTCCATTTTTGCTCATTCTACTTCTGCAAATTCTACTTCTAACTACAACGACGATGATGGATATTCAACAACCTCCTCCTCTCCACCACCACCAATCATTGATGTACAACCTATGCCTGTGCCTGCTAACATTTCTACTACAAATACCAACACCACCAACGATTGGTTGCACTTTTGCATCATGGTACTTCTAGAAGGCAAACATGGTAAGATGAACATATCTAGTGCATATCTTATGCAAATCTTATGTATTCGAACACCAACTTATGCATATCTATCTCTCAACTTACTTTAATATGTATCTCTCTGTTGTACAAGGAACTAAGTGTTTCAGAGTTCCTTACAATACCGTGCTTGATACTTATACAAGTCTAGTTGATGCAATTCTACAGAAGTATCTACCTGATGATGCAAAGCCCTTCTCAGTCGATGATTATTCAATCAAGGTCAAAGATGTACGAGATGCATCTTTTCCCATTGATATTGGAAGTACAGAAGATCTTGATATGGCTATCAATTCTCCATTTGCTAAGGAGAAGGAGTTGAAGATTCGTGCTACTATTCATCTCAAGTCTGATCCTCCCATGCCAGATGTTGCTCCTCCTGTCCAAGCTGGCCGTCTAGATGGCATTGATATGAGCAGTACAGTATCACCTCTCTCTTCTTCGGGTGAGAAACCAACTGCAGTGACTCCTACAGAGAAGACAAAGACACGTCCAAAGAAGAAACGCCAGAAGGCTAAGGGTTCTATCTCTCGTGGAAGCAAGGCACCTGTCCGTGATCGTATCATTCAGGCTATGGCAGAGCTTACTGCTCTTGGGAATCCAAGTCCCCCTCGTCAGCAGGTTGCTTTCTTTTCTGGGTATAAGTGTACTTCTAGCACCGGATTTGCAAAGTCATTGAGTACATTGAAGGCTGAAGGGTTAATTACTTACCCAGGCAGTAAAATGGTTGCCTTGACGGATGTGGGTCTTCGGGCTCCGGCGGCGAATGGAATTATGCCTCCTACAAGCAACACTGAGGTGCATAGTCGTATTAAGGCACTTCTCACGCCAAAACAGTGTGAGATCTTTGATTCGTTGGCCGCTCATGGGCAAGCATATGCATACCCCCGAGATGAAATTAGGGTTGCGGTTGGCTACTCTTGTCCATCATCCACGGGATGGTCGAAGTCTATCTCAAATTTGAGCTCTCTGGGTATCATCCAATACCCTAAAGATCCCAATAACCCCAAGAAGAAGTTGATTCAGTTGACTGAGATGTGCTTCCCGTTCTTGAACCAACATGCAAATGTCCAGATAGCCGCCGATAACCATATCAGTTCTTCAACCGAAGTTGACGATGAAGCTCTCTACAATGCTCCTACACCTCCTCTGTTTGACAACTCTGCTTTTAATGAGGACCGAGTAAATGTTTGAGCATCTAATATGTGTAGAACTATCTAGTATTGATTGTAAAATAGAATGTCTGATTGCTACATCTGATTCTGCTTTGCATGAAGCTTCGTTGATACTCTGCTCCTTTTCCTTACAGCTCTGTTATGACTGCACCTCTCCCGACAAAGGAATGAAGTTTGATGATCATTCTTTTGTGCATCTAGCTGTGAGAATGGCCATTGAAGCTAGAGAGTAGCAGTTGCCGCATCTTCATGTCTGAGTGTCAAAAAGATCCAAAGATATGAGGTATCCTTTTTGCTGTCAAGTGAGCATCTTGAGGCAACGAATGCAAAGCAAGGATGTGATATATCCTCTGCTTCTCCTATCACAGCAAACCATGGATGAAGATAGTAATAGTAATGCAAAAGATGCAATCGACGTTGGCGGAGTTGCCTGGGGTATTATGCTGAAATCTTTCGTACCGTTTGCTTGTTACTTTTCGCAATCATCAACAAAAGATACTTCTCTAACAAAGATCGTAGATGTGCAGCCACCTGTGCCTGTAGCAATCAATCCTCTTCCCAATACTACCACCAACAACGAATTGTTGCACTTTTGCATCATGGTACTTTTAGAAGGCAAACATGGTAAGAATAGTATGTCTATGTAGTATGTGCACATCTTATGCATTTGTGCATATCTTAATCTTATGCACATCTTATGCATATCTGTCAACCTATCTCTACTTATGATAGGCACCAAACGTCTTAGAGTTCCTTACAACACCGTGTTAGATACTTATGCAAGTCTAGTTGATGCAATTCTACAGAAGTATCTACCTGGTGAAGCAAAGCCGTATTCTGCTGATGACTATTTGATCAAACTCAAAGATGTACGCGATACATCTTGCCCGGTCGATATTGAAAGTACAGAAGATCTTGATATGGCCATCAATTCTCCATTTGCCAAGCAAAAAGAGTTGAAGATTCGTGCTACTATTCATCTCAAGTCTGATCCTTACATGCCTGCTGCTGCTCGAGTTACTGGTCGTCCTCCCGCAGTTGTTGATCTAAGCAGTAGTGATAGTAATGCCTCATCTTCTGGTGATAAAAGAAAGCTAGCTACTCCTGTTACACCCACAAAGGGGCCTCCTACAAAGAAGAGGCGAACAAGTAAAGGCAAAGGAAGTAAAGTACCTGTCCGTACTAGTATCATTCGATCATTAGCTGAACTTCGTGCAATTGGCAAATCTGATCCTCCTCGTACTATGGTTGGCCTTCTTTCTGGATACTCTAATGTCGGCAGTGCGTCGTTTGCAAAGACATTGAGTGCATTGAAGACAGAAGGTATCATCACCTATCCAACCCGAGACAC
>Ga0214479_100308_pt1 | contig 31153 bp, 22 predicted proteins | sample M1_20Mar14CPVII9_5_FD_165054 | JGI IMG/M metagenome (GOLD analysis project Ga0214479, IMG submission 165054) | Marine eukaryotic communities from Monterey Bay, California, United States - M1_20Mar14CPVII9sort6BwellE14 | ecosystem: Environmental > Aquatic > Marine > Unclassified | place: USA...
TATTGCCATGTTGTTAATTTGTACGAGAAAAGCTTAGTAAAATTTGCAAAGACAGGCATCTTTTAGCGAAGTTTAGCGATCCAGTACCAGGCCTACGTGATGCAGTCACCCCAAAAAAACAGCCATATGTATTGCAGCGACGGCAAAGCGGCAAAGTAGAGTTACTGAGGATACCAGCAGATAGCATCTCTGCTCGGTGATAATCTGATCAGCCAATACAATTACATAGCGACACGCTAGAGAGACTGCAAGCCAACACTCAGTCGATAATCTAAAGTGTTATATAAGCTAATAAGTTTAACTCTCTTTCGCTTGGCGTAGATCTAGTGACATAATTCGCTTCCGCGTGGAATGACATAAAGAATTGTCTTGCAACTTATTTCGTACTTTTTTTGATGTTTGACTGATGACAGGAATATATTGCCGTGGATTGGTTGCTATCTGTAACTAAAAGCATACTTATTGGTGGATTTCACGCTCTTTCTACCTTTGTCGGGTGCAACACAAGAGGTACTATCAGTTTACAAAAGATGTCACCATCAACAACCACAAGCAAGGTAGTCTTACGATCACTCTACAGAAATTTACTAAGGTCATCAGCAATCTTTGATAATAATGCAACATATGCTTCACTAATACATCGAAGTGGTATATATCATGATTGGGATGAGTGCATAAGTAGGTTAGAGCGTAAGCAACGAAGTAGAGATACAGTTACAACACCTTCTTCAAGTAATCATGATAGTAAAAACAAATACAATAAAGAGACTAATATACCAAGATCATGGGCAAAAAACTTATCAAGATCATACACAGATTTACAAACAGAATATGAGAATAGAAAGGAGTACTTCCGACAAAGATTTGGAACAGATGATATGTTTGATGATGAGGATGAAGATATTGATACGGGTGATTTGGTTACGAATACATCATCTAATTATAAACATGAGGAGGAGTATAGTATATCTGAAGATCCAAAGTATGTTTTATTTCGACAGTTACTATGTGAGTTGTTTACATCTACAATGAATGGTAATAATAACGGCATAACTAAAGCGGATAATAAATGGCCTAAACAATGGCCAATTAATGAAGAGGGATATTATGAAAGTAGAACTCAACAACAGGTACCACTAATGAAGTTTCCATCGCAGATTAAAAAAGATGGTGGATTGGGTTTACGTCAAATGATACAGAGAGAGTTTCGAGCACCGTCGGTTGAGGAAAGATTGAGTAAAAGTGTCATGTTGAGTAATGTGAAGTCTGAAATAATGAAAGAAAATGATGTACCGGTACCATCTACAACCGATGACAAGGAAGAAGTGGCTGAAGTTTGCCCATCTTCCTCGTATATAGACAATAATATTCGATTGCAGACAGCCTTCTTGGCATTACAAGAGCTGAACAGGAAACAAGCGTGGGTGGAACAGATTAGTTTACCGCACTCATATTCTAATCAATTAAGATTGATACAGGCTGCCAAAGGAGTGAGCAAATCAGACGACGATACCAATACTGATGGGAAGATGAACAAATCACTCAAATCAGGAACATATCTTATTGCCCATCCTCTAATGGCGGGATACTTTGCAAAGTCTGTAATAGTTTTATTAGATCATTCCGACGGTGAAACTAAGAAAGAGGAAGAGGATAATGATGATTCAAAAGAAGGAGAAAGTAGTGGAGGAACATACGGGTTGATAATCAATAGACTTGCTCTCAAACAGCAAATAACCACATCATCGTCATCGAATATACAATTAGATATACTTCGTCAACAATGGGAAGAGAAACAGTCCAAACTTGGTGACGAGCAAGCTGTAAATAGTGCTGATATTGATACATTTGAGGCAACTACACCAATTGACAGCACAGCAACAACTACTCAAAGTACACTAAGACCGATATCACTACTACAAGCAATTAATGATACAGACCTTCCTGAGTCTGTGCAGATGGCGTTCGGTGATAGTCATGTAAGAGACGGAGGTCCGGTAAACCTGAGCTTACAAATGATACATCGCAAACAAAAAAGTGAGCAAGATGATACCAATGATGATGATGATAGTGAGGAGTCACAAAAAGAATCAAAAGTCGGAGGAACGGAACTAGGTTCTGATGATAGTAAAGACTCTACAATCTTCTTTGGGGGTGATGTAATCAATGCTAGTTATCGAGTATCAGCAGGCACCGATGATGTTGATGACTACTCCTTCATCATTGGCGCTAGTTGTTGGAGTCCTGGACAGCTCGAACATGAGATTCAACGTGGGTGTTGGTTACCATTTCAAGGTCCTGCATCCATGGCATTAACAGGCATGTGTGAACACAATGATATAGCATCGTCAGAAGAGAATGGTAATGATAGTGAGAGTAAGCTTTCTCTCTTTCCACCGAGACCGAATCATTCCACAACATCAGTAGCAGGATCTGCCACAAAGGGAGAAGCATCACAACAACTTAAGGCAAGACCCGATCTTTGGCTGTCTATAATGTGTGCTTTAGGAAAGGAAGAAGCAGATTTAGCATACATGATGTTGGATACTCCTCAAGCAACAGACTCTTTAGGAGATGCATGCGATAACATCGAAAGATAGTAAAGTGATTGATTACTTTTTTATGATATATCTAATGAATCGATTGCCTTTGAAAGCTCTCTACTCAATCGATGCATGGGTAACCCCATCACTGTGAAGTAATCCCCTGTAATTTCTTCTACTAGTTGTCCTCCAATTCCTTGGATGCCATAGCTTCCTGCTTTGTCAAGAGGTTCTTCAGTGGCAATATATGATTGTATGTCCTTCTTTGACAGATTAGCAAACTTTACACTCGTCGTATCCGTGAAGGAGAACATTAATTGTGTGCCACAATAGACCGCTACACCTGTGTGGACCTGATGCCAGTTGCCACTCAATTTTGAGAGCATATCATGTGCATCTGCTTCATCTACGGGTTTATTCATTATATGACCATCTAGATCAACAATGGTATCACTCCCAATTATTAATGTTATATCCTCTCTATTTGTGGATGGCATAGAAGCACCCATAGCCTCAGCTTTCCTCTCTGCTAATACTTTAGCATAATCCTTGGGAGTTATTTCTTGTTCAGCCAACTCTAATTGCAATGCTTCTTCATCGAGTGGAGATGGTTGATGGGTATATCTATTTTGAAGTCCCATCATATCTAATATCTCTCTTCTTCTCGGGCTTTGGCTGGCAAGTAATAGCTTTACTTTATCACCAATTATATTCATCTTTGAAATGAGGAGGGGAGATAAACTATCACTATCCATTGTGGTTGCTGACATAGTTGTGATGTAATTATTTTGACGTACTTGATGTTTATTATGATGTTGCAATAAGGGCCAACTCGAGGCAATAGTGAAGTGGTTTATCAGTATGAATAGTATAACCCTCATATCGTACACGAATGTATCATATCACACACATCCAAAGTAGAGTAATAAATCTAAATCGATCATCTTTTTGAAAAGATTTTAGATACCAACCAAGGTATCCTAACCTATGGAAACTGAAGCGGTGTACTTACTCTCAACAAAGAAGAGGTGAATGAGATATGAGCTAAGCTCGTACTGATAGAACTGCTACGGCTTCAGCTCATACACTCAATGAGAGGTGGAGAGACTCTGATTATACCCTTCACTGATAATTATTATTAGCAAAGTAGTACTTAATATTGTAACTTAATTTGTTCACAACTTGCTAGGGTGTGAGGCATACATCTCATCAATCTGCTTGGCATAATACTTCTTCAATTGCGGTCGTTTTAGTTTGAATGTAGGTGTTACCAAACCACTCTCGGCAGTGAATATATTTGGATCCAAATGTACTGCTTTGACCGTTTCAAACCCGTGCAATCCATTTGCCTTTGACAATCGTAGTATTTCCAAGAGGATTGCATGTTTGAGCTTGTCACTATTGCAAATCTCCGACATTGAACTGTTGGCAACATCCGGCATGTTTGTCTTGGCCCAAGCACGAACTGGTTCTTCATCGGGTACCACAACTGCAACAAGATATGTTTGATATGAATCGCCATGCACAAATGATTGACCGATAAGAGGTGATTGGTTGATGACATTCTCAATCTTCTCCGCTGAGACATACTCTCCTTGTGCCAACTTGAAGATGTTCTTCTTCCTATCAATAATCTTGAGGTTGCCATCTGGCATCCATAACCCAACATCACCACTGTGAAGCCATCCCTCCTCATCAATAGTCTCCTTGGTCTTTTCATCATCTTTATAATACCCCTTGAACACTGGAGGGCCCCTTACACAGATTTCTCCCCTACCTCGACACGGCTTACCATTGTGTGATGTGTCTAAGAAAAGATATATTTACAGTCAGCAATGAAAAAAGGGACCAAAACAACTACTAACTCTCATGACTCACCAGTATACAAGTATCCCATCTCAGGTACATCAACCAACACAACTTCTACACATCTATGTGGGCCTCCAACATGCCCTACACTTGACATGTCATCTGGATGGCCAATCGTCGCGGCTGCACTCCCCTCTGTTTGTCCATATCCCTCCATTACTGGTACTCCTAGTAGACAACGAAAGAATATCATAACCTTTGGACTCAATGGTGCCGAGCCGCTTACCATGATTCGAACACAATCCAAACCGAGGGCTTTCTTTATTTTGTTGAATAAGATGCGATCCCAAAGTCCATGTGTTAGTTTTCCCTCCTGCAGACCCATTGTCTTGGCGGCCAATGCCGAATTGAACATTTTTTCCGCTACTCCTCCCTTTGCTGCCATTCCAGCTACAATCTTATCGTGTATCTTATTCAACACCCTTGGTACCATTGGGATAATAGTTGGACGACATGCCACAATATCTTCAATCAGGAGTAAAGGATCCCCACGGAAGAATGCAATCGATGCACCATTTGTAATCATTTGTGCTACAACTACTCGTTCGAAGATGTGCGGTAATGGCAAGTAAGAGATGTGCCGATCAGTATGACAGATGGCAAATGATTCGTCATCAAATTCAAGTCCTCCCGCTGCTGACATTAAGTTATCATGTGTAATAAGAGCTCCCTTGGGATTACCGGTTGTTCCAGATGTATAACAGAAAGTGGCAATGTCTGATGGATCTGGCGGGGTGTGCTGATGACCTTCAGTCGGAATGATTTGACTTCCAAGTGCCTCAATCTTGGCAAATGCTACTACCTTCAACCCAACTTTATTTGCAAGTGCTGATGCCTCGGCAGTAACTCCATCAATCAAAATAACTGAATGGAACTTAGGACATGTATCAGATGCCTTTGCCTCACATAAACGTTCCAATTCTTTTCTAGATGATACTACACATGACATTCCAGTATGTTCAAGTATAAACCGAACAGTATCTGGTCCCAATGTATCATAGAATGGGACAGTACATCCACCTAAACAATAAACAGCCTGTTCGGCGAGTATCCATTCCATACAATTCTTCATGTATATGCCTAGCAATAACAATCCATCATCATTCTTATCCAATAATTGTTCTCCACCTTTCTCTAATCCCGCTGCTAATGCATCTATCCGTGCAACACATTCACCATAACTTCCATAAACATAGGGAGTTGCAAATCCATTGTTACTGCTTTTAAGATATTATGTGAAGCATGGGAAGTGTAAGTATATGAAAGAGTTAGGTCAATATATTATGATATAAGATGAAAGACATGCATTCTTTCATTCGAATACAACTAGTAAGATTGCATCACTTACCTAGTAGCACGATAACCAAGACATGGTCCTAAGGGATTAATATCCCGTCCTCGTCTAATTGCTTCATATAATGTTCGAACACCATTAGCTCCCAATGTCGGTGATGCCAATGGATCATATGATCGACGTACATTACCTCTACCACCTGATGGATGTGTAGGCTTGCGGAATGTATTGGGTACTTCTATTGACCATTGTTGTTGTTCCATTGTAATGATATCGATCCGACCAGTATACTTATATCTCTTCTTCTTCTTCTTCTTCTTCAAGCCTATAGTACAGATTTGAGTTGTCAGTGATGGGTAAGATTTTGTTGCTGGGTATCTTCCTTATTAAATGAGTTGATATCGGCTAAATTGTAATAAATAGACCTCCACAAATCGATCTAAGATCGTTACAATCTAATCAAATGATTACTAATACTGTATGAAACGCTGTATCTATACCAATTTGTTTATTTGAGTTGACAAAGTATATAATAGGTAGGATCGGTTGAACACTGATGTGATGTAATAGGTTCAGGTATCGGCCTGAGCTTGTTTTGCAATTTGCAATGTGAGGCGGACACTAAATAGGATGGTAAATCCTCTACAACAACAGCGGCAATCCACCGCACGGTCAACAAACTCACCAATATCCGTATCAACAATTCGTCTAACCATATTATTAATTACAGCATTCATTTTTGGCTTAGCGATATGTTCTGCATTCTTTTTATATCATATTAATGATCCACTATTATCAAATTCACATTTGCCACATTATCATGGCAATGCACCATTGATACCGAGTAGGAGTAGTGGTGGTAGTGTTAAATCATCTTCAATAGTTAATGCAGAGAATGGTATACAATCATCAGCGGCGGTATCTTCTTCATCTACTTCTACTTCCATCCTTGATGGTCTACGAGTATTAGTGACAATAGTTTCATTTGACTTCATGCAATTATCACATTTAGAGGAAGTACTTGATGGATTTTATGATTTATGTTATGCTGGTTCTAAGGTTGATATTGTCGTTTATACTACAGTACTGGTGAGTTATGTACTGGTTGCATATGTTAATGAAGTGACAAATTTTGTGCACATCTTGTGCTCACTTTTGTGTCTCTTCTTTTGATACCAATACATGTATGTTGAATAAAACTGCAGTACCCTGTTGCCTTGATAGACATGCTCAATGATCGAATGAGATGCAACAATCCATCACCAAATGCTGGTATGACTATGACATTAATGCTCAAACCATCACGTGTTAGATTGCATTTGGTAGACTTTCACAGAGAGTTGTTTTATGAAAGAATAGATCAATATGATGTGTTCATCTACACTGAAGATGATATACGAATCTCTCCAAAGGTTGTAGCAAGTTACCTACATGAAACAAAGCGTGTTGAAAGTCTAGTTGGTCCTGAACATGCAAATGATTTCAATGTAGGGATTGTTCGGTATGAGTATGATTTTCCAGGTATGTTGTTGTTTGTTTGTACATATGATATGCACAATGTATCATTTCTCACGCATTAACTTGCAACTCAAACGCGACACGTTATACTTGCAATACTTGACACCAGAAAATGTGGTCATCACAGACAAGACACGACATGCATCAGTCAATGTCACGAGAGTATATTGGGAACATATTGGCAGACCAATCTTTGAAAAGTCAGTTGATAAAGTTGCAGATGAAAAGCTTTCTCCATATTATATATCAATGCATAAACCACATCAGGGAATGTATTTAGTGACACCGAAATTGCTAAAGGCATGGAAGGATCGAGGACCAAACTGTCGCTTCAATGAGATTAGGAATCGACCATCAAGTCCTAAAAATCCAAGTCAGCCTACAGAGGGAACACAGCGAGTATGGATGTCATCTCAAATGATGTACGGTGGGCGACATTGCAATATAAAACAACTTTTACCTGTGGAAAACTTTGGACAATTGACGGTATTACATCTACCCAACAAGAATTATCGAAGAGTTGGTAAGCAAGGTCGGCTGGGCGGTAATGATAATGCACCTAAAAACGAGTTTAGTGATGGAACAGAAGTGTTCCAACGAGCATCTGCAGATCTGTTAAAGTCATTAGAGTTGCACATGGATATGAAGAGGCAATTTCCAAACTTGCAAACATCGAACGTTGGTAAAGACGGGACATATACTGGTATTCGTATGGTTGACACTGATGCTAATATAAGAAGTATGCACAAGAACCATCGTCAGGCTGCAGAGGCACAGATCGAAGCATATAGATCATATGTAAAGAGAGGCGGTTACATGATAGAGTCCGATATGAATATTGATGTGGAAGCGTGGAGAACTACCGGATCCCTGTGAACACGATAGCAGCACTATTCTCATTAAGACTTAATTAACAGCTATCTTATTATGCCGCTAATCTTTTTCTCTACGTAAGGTCTCGACAAGTGCACGAATGTCATCACGCTTCTTCTCAATATCTGACTTGGTATAATCATTACCACCAAAGAACTTTTGTTTTGTCTCACCCTTTGTCTTGTTGACGAAGTCGTAATTAATCACTGGACAAAAGTTCAACATTCGCTCGGCGTTTTCAAGCATGTATACACCACAGTCCTTGGTATTATCTTGTTGTGGCAAGCCAGCGGCCGTAAACGAGGGCATATTCTTCATGTTAATTGAACTAATGCCAGGATGGGTAGAGGCATACTCCGCTTCGTAGTAAGCATTCAAATACTTACGGATATTGCCAGTTATTTCAGTCGTTTTGTGAAGCTTGAAATGCTTGCCACTATCAAAGTGTATCATACACCAATCAACATTCTTATAACAAATCTTTTCATGCTCACAAGCTTCATCATAGTCATAGAATTCAGCTTCTTTACCACAGAAGTCACACTGCCATTTGGTTCTGTATTTTGGCTTGGCTGGAGGGTTAGATGAAGATGCTGCTTTCTCTTCCGGTTTGCCTCCTGCTGTACTTTCAGTAGCCGATGGCTTAACTTCCTTTTTGTCGTCAGTTTTACTATTCTTTGCTTTAGTTTCTCCACTGGTAGTTGTTTTCGGCGGCATCTCCTCGTCCTCCTTGACTACTTTGTCAAACATTGACTTATCTTTCTTTACAGCGTTAGCCCTTGCTATTCTCTCATCTTTCTTCCGACAAGCTATCGGCCGATACATTCCATTTTTAGGTAGATAAGCAACCTTCATCACATCCTTAAGCTCTCCTTTTAGTTTCGCCGATGCTGCTTTTACGTCAGCGCGTTGTGCTTCTGTTATAGATGTCCCATCTATCACCACAGGTTCATCGGGCTTTTTATCAGCAGGCTTAGTCTCATTAGAAGGTAAACCTTGGTTGGCGTCTACCTTGTTAGAATCCTCTTTCTTGTCAGGCTTAGAAGCCACAGTTGGTTCTTTACTTTTGTCATTATCATCATCCATTTTTTCATCTTCTTCCTTCTTCAATATGGACTTGCCTTCAACTACAACTGGTTTAGCCTCCTTGCTGTTCTCATCTTTCACCAACTTTTTGACAACTTCTTTCACATCCTTTGCATGTCTGCGCACTAAGCGACCTGGATGACATACAAATACACATGTCCAATGTAGATGTTCATTAATAGGAAAGATTAATAACTTCTTCTTGAAAATGTCCACGGATTTAGTCCAAGTCTTTAGTTCTTTCCATATCTTTGTGCGTACTGCCTTGCTTGTTCGACTTGAAGATGATGGCATACAATTCTTAATACGGGTGTAGGCAAATGTTGGGAATACGTGTATACCCTCGCCATCTAAATCGTCCCAACCTTTGCCACTCGTAACTTCTTTACACAATTTGCTGTTCTCGTCATATTGTGTTCGTAGATACTTCAAGTAGAAGTTTACAATAGAGTCATTCAAATAAGTCATGGGTCGAAGTCGGAGCAAGTCATGTGCAGTTAATGGAGCACGTTGATATGTAAATATGGTCTTCTCGGTGTATGTTGTGCCTTGAATTGATTTCACTTGACTTGCAGGAACATGACAAATTCCAAAGTGCAAGTCAATAGTGTAAATGATACTTGGTTTGTAAATAGTACCCTCGGAGTTAATATCCGAAGAAGCATACCGCTCTACTCTTGAGGATAATATCTTACCAGCACCATATGGAGTGAGTACAAAGTCATCATCATAGAATGATTGGGTCAAAACGGGGTCTGGAGGTGGTATAGATGGCGGTGAATCGGTTGTTGAATCAATTTCCATTGATACTTGAGGCACCTGAACAGCATCTTCTTCATCGGAGCTATCCAAAAGCTCGATAACCTCATCTTTTTTCTGAGCAGCTTGTTCATTCTTAACTTTATCTGCACCTTCAGCAGCAGTTGTTGATTCACTCCTTCTAGTTCGTTTACGAGGTGGTTCACAAGTCTCACCTGATTCATCTACATCGACCTCCTCAGGTGGTGATGGGCGTTTGAAAGTAATGTAAAGTGGATAATGCTCCTCTACTCTCAATATATTAGCCAAATCCATTGCTGTTTTATTTTCACATTGAAATGTATTGTAATAATTACTTCGATAATATGATTGTGCACTACTTTCTCGAAGTGTCTTGTTTGGAATTGCACTCTTTACTGGCACTCCAACTTTGGTATATTGTACCTTTTCAACTAAATCACCACCCTTAATGGTCCCGCTAATGATAAACTTCATTGCCTCTGTATTAACATCCTTCAATGGTAGTAAACCACTTTTAGTTTGAAATGGAGGGACATTACCTTCCTTTGTTCCCCATTCAATTAACTTGTCTACATTACGAAAATCAGTTGGATCAAATGACAATGTATCAGACTGTTCTTTACTTAGCTCGGCAAGTTGTTTTGCAAATGTAAAGACGGATGAAAAGCTTGATATAGAGATTTGTGTTTGTCTCTTCCTTTTACTTGTACGAGTTTCAGCTGCCTGTGTTGCTTGTGCAGGCTGAGATGATCGGGTTTGTCTACCCTGTGGCACAGCTGCTTCATCGTCCTCGACTTCTTCTGGATCCTGTGGTGCATCCTCTGCCTCTGGCTGAACTGGTTCACCTTCTGGAGGTTGTACCGTTTCAACAGCAGTCTGAACTGTCTCAGCCGCCGCATGCGCTACCGCTGCCGCCTCTGCTTCAGCTGCCTCCTTGGCAAAGTTAGAATGTAACGACCCTCCTTTATTAAGTTGTTTTAATATCTCAAGTGTACTTGTTTTATGTCCCTGGGGTGTGTTTGGTGTACCTTGTCCACCACCACCACGAATGTTAGATACGCCTTCTTGTTCGTCATCATTGGAATAAGAATCTCCAGAACTAATGAAAGAATCGACCAATACAAATCCAAGCTTTTTACCCTTTTGGTAATGTGATAGTTTTATTGTAAACCGTTGCATAGTGTGGTAAGTAGTACGTTTAGGGTGTAGGTATATTGGTTGTGTGGAGTTGCAATAATCGCAATTTTATGTGAACTTTTGTGTATGTTAATGTTACTTGTGAGTGATATCTAACTTTTCTGCTAGGGTAAAATAAAATATACCACGTCTACTATTGATAACGCCTCTCTATGATCCCAACAGATAATATAGCGCCAGTGTATTCTTCTATTTAGATGTACCAATGCTGCTATGAGGTATTTTACTCCCTGTCATTTTATGAGAGTGCAATGGGGAGTCTTTGATAATCGGGACATTTTATTGTTATTGGATGATAGTTGTACCTACTATCGTAAATCGTACCTCTAGTTGTTGTTAGAGAAGAAGAGGAGGATAGGACAATGGTACAACCCCATCACCATCATCATGATGGTACTAAAAGTAGTGAAGAGCCGTCATATAATATATTTCGTGATTCTCTTGGTGAGTTATTGCCGTAATATAAATTAAACCAATCTAAAGTTGATTAAACTGCCGCCACATAAATGTGTCAAAAATGATGATGTTTATTCTTCTAACTTCTTATATCAACTACCTACCTATATACAAACTTTATAGTTAGATACTGCGGCTATGCAAATGAGGTGAGTTATTAGTTTCAGTGTGCACTCATCTCTTGTGTTATGTGCCAATGAGGTATGATGAAAGTTTGAGTATGCACCTCTCTCTTGTGTCCCTTGATACTTATGTGCTTCTAATAAACAAATCTAACATCCATATTATTTATTCAAAGGTTGGTGAAAGCTTTCGATATCAATATCCAAGATTTGTAGTTCCTTCCTATATAATCGCTGGAATATATTGTACTGCTGATGCCGCTTCTGATGTTTATACAGTTCTATTGGAAGATGATAAAGAATCTAACAACATTACAAGCAACAACAATAGATCAAAAGAAGTACGAGCAGCAATTTCCGGCTTTGATACCTTACTTTGGCAAGGATTAGGTAAGTAAAAGTTAATTGTGCACAATGGTCACAGACCACCCTTTGATCTGGGCATTCTGTGTTCTGATTGTGAAACCAGTGGTCAAAAGAGTATGGCCTGTGGATTGAGTTGACTTGTGCATATGATATGGTTTCGCAATTTCACTAACAAACCTCCCTACCTCCCTCTCTTCTATGCTAACCCCTACCTCCCTCTCTTCTTGGATATATGCTTGTGACCATTCTGTGGAATTAACTTCTGATTCCCTTAGCAAGTGTAGCTATACCTGGTGGTGTTATCAATGGTATCGTCCGAGTAACTAGGTTTGCAGTTGCAAGAACTCCTGCACTTCCTGTATTGGCTACAAAGTGGCTACCCACAATAGCAGGGTTGGGCTCGATACCCTTTATAATAACACCAATAGATGATGCAGTAGACTATGCTTTAGACAACTCAACGAGGAAAATGCTAGGGATAAAAGATTGACACATCATATGATCAAACACAATAAACAATTCTTAACATATAAACAATCAACTAGATATATAAAGCCCTAAACAATCAAACACAACATAGTATATTCTAATCCAAATCATCCATGTCTTCAGTCTCTGTAGGAGCAGATGCAGTCTCTCCTTTTTCTACATCAGTTGAACTCTCTGGTTCTGCATTCACTTCCGCATCCTTTTGCTCTGGCGTATCTTCGACAACTTCTTCTTGAACTGCTGCAGGTGGTGGGGTTAGAATCACTGGATCGTCATTAGAAGTAGCTGCTGCCGCTTCCTCGCCACCATTATCTTCCCCGCTATCGCTTTCATCGTCGTCAGACTTCATGGCAGTGTCAATGTTCGATGCACCAAAGATGGCACATCCAAAACAACAAATGATACATCCTGATATGAGTAGGAAAGGGAAGATGATCCAAAATGAACTGAACGAAGTTGTACCATCAATTGGTAGTACCTCGTCCCTTTCTTCATAAACCTGATTCAACTTGGCAACAAAGACAGAAGCAATAATCGCCTGGAATATAATGTTGCAAAATGATCCAATAGCTTTTGATTGTGCCTCACTTGCTTTATTCTCGGCTTCCACTTCTGCCTGTTGGAAATGATGAAACATGTCCTCATCCATCTCAAACATATAGGCATCATCATCGTCATCATCGTCGGTATCACCCTCTTTGTCCGCCTCCTGCACTGGAGATTCAACCTTTGTCGCAGCTGTTGGTCGCGGTAGTGTATCTCTTGCATTTTGAAGTGCTGCTGTAAACTCTGACTTTTCGACAAAGGCTGATGCATCGACACCGTATAACTCTAACTCTTCTTTTAGCTCTGAGATCTTCATTGATGATACATCGGGAAGGTCCGTGGGTGGTGACTCTACTACTTCTGTTTTAGGCTCTTCAGCTTCTTTGGTATTGGCAGCCTCTGATTTAGGATTTGGTGTATCTGTTTTAGTTGGAGGTTCAACACTAACTGCCGTATCAATGCCTGCCTTCTCCTCGTCAGGCTTTGCTTCTGCCTTTTCATCTTCATTTGTCTCATCGCCCTTCTTCTCTTCTTCTTCATCTTTTGCTTCTTCCTCCTTCTTTTCCATTTCCTTTGAAATATGTGCCTCCATTTGTTCCTGCACCTCGATATGTGCCAAAGCAGAGGTGCAGAAGAAACCATAACACCCTCCACAACATTCAAATACGAGTGCTAACCAAAGAGGTAGAAACGTCAATCCCCAATTCCAGCTCTTATTGTAATCCAGTTGAACAATAATTAGTATGAGAAGAGGCAGTTCAGGTAAGAAGATTCGTTGCATTGATTTGCTTGCAAAGGCACGACGAGTTTCAGCTTCTTGGTATTCTAAACTGCGCTCAATACGTTCAAATTCGTCCTCTTCTTCATCGTCTGTTTCCAATCCAGGAGGAGGTTGGGGCTTTGGTGGTACATGAACGATGATATAATCCTTGTTAATTTCATCACGTTCTTCTTCATTGAGATCATTATAGGCACGATGAAGATTTTGCCCCTCTTCAATATCATTCCCCTCCTCATCCTGCTGCACTTCATTGATGACATATTTCTCAATATATTCAATAGTAACCATCTTTGACATGTCTGCTCGTATACTTCTAATATCACTATTAGCTTCATATAATCGTAATACCATCCAAAGATAGAATGGAATGAATACAGCACCATATTGCCATGTTATTGTATTGTCAAACTTGAGAGTTAGGAATAGAATACCAATCACAAATACAATCCACGATACTAGAGGTACCACTGCCTTGCCGATAACAAGCAGTACAATATAAAATACTGCAAATAACCAAAATGGTACAAGTATAGCAACCCAACTTGAATCTTGTAATGATCCGCTCTCAGCCAACATTTGATCTACCTTGGCGCAAATTACAATAGGTTGTAATAACACTAGCCCAAAGAAGATTAGGACTAACATCATCAACTTTGCACGGTCAAATACAGAACTATTGGCCAAGTTATTCATCAAAACATGTGGATCATATGCATGACTGGGATTGTTCACAAAGTCAATACCCTTCTGTCCTAAGGCATCATAAATTTGTCTCTTTTTTGGATCAGATAATGTATCATATGCTTGTTTCATTTCCTGAAATCGCGACCTTGCCTCTTCTTCGGTAATTACCTGTCCTTGATATTTCATACCACGTTGTTTTAGTTTGTCGGGGTGTAATTGCAATGATCGTTTTCTGTATGCCTTTTTGATATCATCAGCGTTGGCATTATGGGGTACATCTAATAGTTGGTAATAATCAACTTTCTCTTCAGAGTTATCAGGATCATCGGGCGGTAGAAATGCCGAGAACGTCCAAGCGAGAAACTTGAGCTGGTATGTCTTCATCAGAATATTATCAGTAGCTTATTGGGTCACCTTTTGTTTGCGGCAAATAATTTGCTCTCACCAAAATTGGGTGTAAGACCGCCGTTAATGAGCAATTGATATTTCAATGGCCAATAGTACATAGGTAGAATAAAGGCTGAATTACACTCTCATAAAAGGATACCGAATACCACTTGAAAAATGAATCTTTTTAGAACACTTGACGATGATGGCAGCGTAGTGGATATCTGTTACATATTAGCAAAACTATATACATATATTCACTACTGCGAGAGTCTCTATAAGGTCGTCTTTAAATTTGATAAGTTGCGGTGAGATTTCCCCGACAAAATATCTCTTTCTACATTGCACAACAACAAAGATATGAGCAGTTGATGCTCTGATTGAAGACAGTATGAGTGGTCAAGATATCGAGGTGAACCATCGTTTTGTGGACGATCCAATAAATATCCTCCACGGAAACGCACATGCTACTAATACATCATCACTGATTAGTATCATAAGACACAAGGTATCCTTCCTATCATTGAACATAATATCATCATCTAAAAATGTGTCAACAGTAACAACAGAGAACATACCAATTGTAAAGATTGTGAATACTTCTCGTTCCAATATTAATGGCAAGTATGGATTTGTGCATAGTTACAATAGTACAAGAGAAAGATATGTGGTATCTGTATTAGAAGAAGATGCACCCGCGGCTTTGGTTTACTATGGAGTTCAAGAATATCACCGAGGACAACCTCAAGCAGGAGATCATCATACACTCTTCCTACCACCAACAACTATTGTGCATTTAAATGTATTTGATATATCTTCGTTGTTTCTCCAATATATTGTATTACAGCACTTTAACAATCCTCATCTTGCAAAACAAATTGCACATGTCATGGGCTTCATTCAATATCAAGCATTACCTGCAGTTTTACGGATAGACAGCTTTTTAATCTTCTTTCTGTTCATACTTTTACCCATTTCATTGGCTAAGTTACTATACAATCGAGTAGGTAGCAGTGTTATGTCATCTGGAGGTGCAACTCCTTGGTTTTCATCATTGAGTATATCCAACATTACGAGTTTCTTCCGTGATCATATGAATGAGCTCTTCACCTTGGTATTGCTCCTTGCGGGTGCAATTACTATTGCTCGGTTCCTACTCTCTGAGTATCGACTTGTTAAAGAAAAAGCTGAAGCCATGGTTGCCTACCAAAGTGCCGGGGGTAATGAAAGGAAGAAGACGTTCTCGATCTCTGAAATGTTTGAGTATAGAATCGATCGATTATTACTTCAGTACATCCAAGTGGGCAAAGGTTGCATTGTTGCTGAGTTTTACATTCATACTAATTGCCGCTGGTGCCGGATCATTAGTTGTATTCATGGAAGATAATTCAATAAGTGAGGCTGTTTGGATAGCTTGGACATTCGTAGCAGATCCGGGCACACATGCAGACTGTGAGGCAACATTCCTGATACGTATGATATCGTTCACAGTGACGGTTGGTGGAATGCTAATCTTTGCCTTAATGATTGGTATCATTAGTGACTATATTGCCGACAAGGTCGATGACTTGAAGAAGGGGAAGAGCAGAATTATCGATACAGATCATACAGTCATGTTGAATTGGAATGATAAGAGTTTGGCCATTATCCAGCAAGTTGCCCTTGCAAATGAAAGTGAGGGAGGCGGTACTATCGTTGTCTTGGCCATTAATGAAAAGGAAGAACTAGAGAATACTCTTGCATCCGCAGTGGCGTCAAATGAGAATCCGCTGGTTCTACATGGCACAGAAGTATTCTTCCGGAGTGGAAATCCTCTTTTGGAATCTCAATTGCGTCGAGTTTCGACTTCAACAGCAAGGTGTGTTATATCATTGTCATTAGAAGGCCTTGATGCCGATGAAGCGGATTCAACCCAGGTTAGGCAAGTTATGGCACTTAAAGCTCTAGACGAGTTCAACTGTCATGTGGTTGTAGAGGTACAAGATGTTGATAATGCTGACCTATTCCAGCTAGTCGCTCCAGACTTTGCTGAAGTTATAATTACGCACGACATTATCGGAAGATTAATGATTCAATGTGCAAGGTGCCCAGGGTTGGCAAATGTGCTAGAAGAGATGATGGGGTTTGAGGGAAGTGAATTTTACTTTGAGGAGCACCCAGAATTGACAGGCCAATCCTTCTATGATATCACTTGTCGATTTGATGAGGCCATTCCTCTTGGTATTAAGACTGCAAACGATGGCCGAGTGTTAATAAATCCTGAAAACGATCATAAAATTGAAGTTGGGGATAAGATACTGGTGTTGGCAGAAGATAATGATAGCTATGAGGTTAACAAGGGAGAGTTCAAGATAGATGATGTTGGCAAGGTACCGCAGTTAAAGGATGAAGTCAAGCAGGTGAGCGGGTATTGTTCTGTGGATGGCGAAGAGGTGAGTAATCAATGTTGAATAATTTTGGAGTCCTTTCTTATCGTCTCACATTTTCTAACTACCATTTTTGATCACCCACAAGACCTTGCTGATATGATCATTCAACTCGATGAATATGTGGAGAAGGGTTCAGAACTGTGGCTGCTGAACCTGGTGCCGGTCGATGAACGCGCTACATTACTTAAAGATAAAGGAAACAAGGAAGATCTCGTGCTTGAGAATCTCACGATTAGAAACGTGGTTGGCAACCCAATCATCCGCCGAGACCTCATTAACATCAAGGCTGTAGAAGGTGATACGATAGCACTAGATCACTTTGACTCCATACTCATTTTATCGATTGAAGACGGAGACAATATGATGAGCAGTGATAGCCGGGCACTATCTTCTCTCTTGATCATTCAAGACATCCAGAAGAACTTGAAAGAGAAGTACCAAGGTTCTAGATTACCCTGTGACCCTGTGGCTGAGATCTTAGACAGTCGAACAAAGAGTCTATTATCAGTTGCCAACTGCAAGGGGTATATTATGAGCAACCAAATCATCTCCTCGGTCATCGCTCAAGTATCAGAAGAGAAGAATATTAACATTGTCCTGAAGGAAATATTAACAGCTGAGGGCTCAGAAACATATATTAGACCTGCATGTAGGTTTGCAAATGATGGTGAAGAGCTGAGTTTTTGGGATGTTGCACTTCGTGCTCGTCAGCTAAGAGAAGTCACTGTTGGATACAAACCACAAAACATGACTATGAAAGATGCAGCCCATCTTATCATCAATCCTCCAAATAAGAAAGAGAAACGGAAGTGGAGGAAAGGAGATGTTGTTGTGACATTTGCTATTGATTAAAGATTAAGTAGGATACATGTTTTGAGTCTCGCGTTTACATTGCCTCTATCTATTTATAGAGTTACTCTAATACTCTATAATCAAGCACAATCCTCAGCAACACATCGCCATTGAAGTGGAAACAAATATGCTGTTTGAGTGCCTTCTTTAAGAACCGTCAACCGCACACTCTGTAGATTATACACTCCGCCAGAATACATTCGTGCCTTGAGCGGTATAGAAATCTCGTTGCCTCCAGACAAGGACCAGTTGAATGATGTAGTGCCTACAAACTCTATGTCTGGTTGGTCAGCAACAGTAAACTCAAACTCTACATTTGTCTCTATTAGCCGGTTCCGAATAGTGATGACAACATCCTCGTCTAGTGGTCCTTCATCAAAGTTGTGCTGTACTTTTGGCTCATATGTTGCTGTCAAAGCTAGAGGACAGCCCTTAGTCTTATTCAATGGTCTAACAAGTAAGTTCCGTAAATGATGTTGGCCGTATATAATATCATCCTTCCTCTCAGAATTCGATATTACAGCTGACCAACAACATATGATATTAATGTTAGACCCTCCATTGAGAGGGCATAGACTTGCAAGTGAGGTAGGATGAACTGCAACGATCGGATCGGATGATACGGTAGACTCCTGCTCTGGCAAAGAGGTCTTCTCACGACGAATTTGTGCTACATGTCGCGGTTGACCTGTCTTCTCCTGTTCTGCAAGAAGTCTCTCCTTCTCTACTCGATGAGTCTTCAGTGTTGACTAAATAATGATACAAGATGGTATCGAATTGATGATGAGTAAGATAGGAGAAGATATCATAACACTACAACAGAAATGGACTTACGCTAAACACATCATGTGCTCGTTCTCGGCACATAAAATCAGTCACATGTGCACCATCGCTTTGTTGAGGAGAAGATTCTGTGTCCATCGCAAATGAGAGAGTGCTAAATATAACTGATGCACTAGATGTCTCTATTGGAACAACAAGATAATGCAATGTGACACGCTCTTGCCAACCAATCTTTAAAGATGGGGAGACTTCGTTATTGCCCGTTTGAGGTGGTGACATATCTTGAGAGTCAATCTGACCTAATAATTGTTTGATCTCAAAGTGTCGACTGGCAATACAAATCTTGTTCAGGTTTATTTCTAATTTGCTATCCCGATCACTTCGATAATTCATTAGCTACAAGAGTGGTAATGAGAAGAAGAGGATGATGAATGAGTAATGAACAACCAGAAGACAAGTACCCACTATGAAGTATGAACAACTCACCTCTACTGAGAGTATATGCTCTCCTTTGTTTGAATAGGATGGCATCATGGATGCTGACATTGTAATCGATGGGTATACTGGAACTGATAGAAGCTTACGTGCCCATCTATGACGAGGAGCCAAAGCCGATTCTTCCTTACTCCATAGTTCATATCGAAATAGCATGTAAAAGTCTTGTCGTCCTCCACCCGATGTTCGAATGGCTACTGGTATTTCCACTGTCTCACCCGGCTGCAATACATTGGTCTGAGTTGTATTCAGGAGAGGAACTCTCATCAATGTGCCGCTGGGTCCAACACAATGAGAAGTCGCCGCATTTTCTTCAGTACTAGATTCGTTGGACTGAGTCATGTTCAGCCAAGGTGCATTTGTCTTCAGCATAATGTTGCTTGCGGGGGCATACCCAACGTTTGATATCTTGAGCTTCCATCGACTTGTCTGTCCTTGAAGCACAGTAGTCTGGCTACTCTCATCAGGAGTGATTGTGACCTTTAGTGATGGCATCTCTCGCTCTACCTTGGATCGTAACAAGAGTGATTCTCCTCGTGCTTTAAATAAGAGTAATGTGAGATGTTAAATGGATAGTAAACAACAACAGTACACCTGCTATAGCTTACCTCTTTTGGACTTGTTATCCCGAGTATCCTGTAGTAATGGACCCGGTGTATCAAAAGCATGATAAACCCACACCTCACCAAGTAAATGAAATCGTGCTCCGAGTATTCTAAGATCTCCCTCGGCTAGTGGGCATATTTTTAGGTTCACTAAAGTAGTTGAATTGGGGCCCATTTTCATTGACGGCTTTGTCACGACAAAATATGGTTCCTCGTCAACCGGCTCTGATGATGGTTTATTTTCATCGTTGGATTGTTGACACATGAACTCGGGTCTGTGAAACTGATGAGAAGATCCATGAAATGTCCAGCTTTTGCTGGTCTTTGATTTACCTGTCTCATCCTTTGGAGAAAGAGGAAACTCGTTGGAATGTATCATGCCAGACTTGGGACATGATAAAGATGCAACGAGCTGCATTTCCTTCAACTCTATATCCAGTCCAAGTGGATTCTTCAAAGAAAATGTAACAGAAAGAGGTTCTGATGTGGCTCGAACCTCAGCAGTACGCACACCACCCTTTCGTTTTTGACGATCACGATATTCTGCATCTCGTTCCTCCTTGTCTATACTATATATAACTTTATCTATCAATGCATCTCCCGAATGAGCTAATGGCACGGTAGGACCGTTATTGTCGTGTGATGAAGGATTGTCACTACTACTATTGTTGTTGTTTGTGTCAATTGTCGGGGAGATTGACGATGAGACTTCCGCCTCGGCACAAATCATCATATCTTGCCATACTGATTCGGTTCCTTGGCCTGAGCCATCCTCAGAAGCTAAAGAATCTGAATGACCAAGAGTAACACAGGAATTGCCAGCACTGGAAACACGTACACCAATCGAAGAGTCCTGTACAGCGGGGAAGCCAATGTTGGACAATTCAATTTGGCGTACAACATCACCGCTGGAGCTCTTCAATACATCGTCTACACATCTCGATGACTGTTCTCCATCAATGTCGCCTTGTTCCATACGGTCAATGGCAACAAGTGCCGATGACGGATGTTCTTTACAAATATTCACAATATGATTCAAAAACTTTTGTTGACTTCGAACACTCACACGTCCACCCAACATGCCAATCAGCTTGGCATAAAATTGCATTGACAATGCATACCGGCCCATGCCATATAATTGCGCGGCTAATGCACTTCGTAAATGACTACGAAGTTCACCCCATCGTTCCCCGTGGTAGACATATAAACTTGCAGCAAAGCATCGGAAGGCATGTCGTTCTTGACTAGCACTGCGGAACATATGCCCAGCCATTAACATGTGAAAGGCATACTTGCGCAACATTCCTGCACGGTAGTACTGTGCTGAACTTTGCTCTAGTAATATTGCGGCACCTAGTGGTGTTTCATGCGATGATGCCGAAGCTAACAAGTCGGCAATTTCCATATGTTTCCCCTCGCATAAGGACCGTGATGCGGATATTGCCAAACATAATCGTGTTGCCAATCTAGTAGCGTATGGAGCCTTACCTGGTCGTGTAATACCAGATGAGGCATCACTCTCCTTCTCTTCATCACTAGCTCGTGTATATGAATACAGTGACGTTTCAATCGAGTGATGTACATCATGTGCATACCGGCCATCACGACCAGAGGGATCTAAACAATACATACAAAACACCATCATTTCTTGAACTGATGCATAATGCAAGTGTGCCTTATCATGCTTGTAATCGTCCTTCACTAAACGGTACGACGACAGAGCGGCCTCATAATCTCGCATGAGGAAGAGTGTATCAGCCAATAATCGTGTTTGAGACTCTATACTATCATATCGATACTTGACATTATTATTACTTGATGATGATAATGCCGCCGATGACGCGGCACCGCCGCCTTGATCACCAACATCTCCACCACTTGCTTGGTTATTCTCCCCATCATTATATCCACTAACATTAACCAGTATATTATTATCTTTTGGTTTACGCCAAAAACTCTTAATGACATTCTTAACACCCTTCTTGGCATTAGTTACGGTTGCATTCAAGTGTGCAATACGACGTTCCACTGCTGGTATTAACCCAGTGGCGACCATATTGGCAACATATCGACGTATCGCACGTTTATCCGATGGTGATAAACATGCTCCTCTAATCGTAACATCCACATCACCACTTAATGCGGTAGTATAATCACTTGACAATACATCCTTCACAAATGGACTTTTCAAACCATTATTCTCCCATTCGACATCCTCGCCTACATTCTGTACACCATCACTAATCGCCACATTTCGTGGTACTAAGCTATTAATCTTTAATATACTACAACATCCCACACCAAACCGTTCTCTCATGGTAACTAATGCTGCACTTTCATTAAAATCCTTAGGACCAGATTGTACATCATGTAATAATAGGAATTCTCTTCTAATACCATTTGGATCATATCTTCCATCATGGTAAGGGCGTGGTAAATGATGCACATTGGCTAACTCCGCTAAACAATTCACATAGGAATAATCCGATGTGGATGCTACTAATATGACAACTGATGGATTAGTTAACATTTCATGTGACATACCATTGGTTGCATAATCTAATGTATGTCGGAATCTTTTTAGGTAGGGTGTTTTTGTTGGATTGGTTGTTAATGTGTTGAAGGCTGTATTGGATGCTTTTTGTAATTGTACCTCGGGACCTGGTGGGAATGGTTCACGTCCTCTTTGATGTTCTTCCTCGTCTTCGTTCTGGTTTGTATTATTATTCCGTAAGGAGGAAGGTAATTCACTAGACATACTGGGTATACCATCTTTCTTTCGTATACATTCATCAATCTCATCTTCCTTTATTGCATTAACAACATACTCTTCTAGTTGATCCATTTCCCTATCCCTTCCTTCTCTTTCTTTACCTCCTTCACCCTCTTCAATACCAGTTGGTATATCCTCATCCCACAATCTAACACTAACATCTAATCCACTTTCCATAACACTCTCCTTAACTGGTATATAATCCAACTCCTCTACTAATTTAAAATCTAATATAATATCATTCCAACTTAATGCCATTGACCTGTTGGCTGATCGGAGTGGTGGTAACATTGGTTCTAATGTTTTATCAACTTTTGATATATCGGTTGTTTTAGAAGAGCGTGTATTGCCGTAGGTTGTGAATAGTTCAGATAGGGTAGTGTTGTTACGTGATGCAATTTCACGTGCGTCGGATGTGGGGAGGATTAATACTGGTAAGTGTTTTTGACGAGGTGCTAATATTGAGGTGGGTGGATTTGATACTGCCCTGAATCTCCTTCTTTGTTGTTGAGTAGCTGGAGGTTGTTGAGATGGTTGTAGAGGTAAAGGCTGAGTTAGTGGATGGGAACTATTATCAGGTGTACTCAATTCTCCCTTTAACAATATATCCTCTTCTTCTTTTCTAGTACTCTCTTCTTCATTTATTGATGAGCTTGCAGTTGTCATCTGCTCTTGTGGCGGAGGATTGGCAGCGAATAGATTTGCAAAGTTGTCCGTCTTACCAATCCCACTTCCTTCTTGAGTAACATTCCCTTGCTGTACAGATGTATCAACACCAGGACTGGCATCCACCATATTCAATGCATCACTTGCCACATTCTCCCTCTTACTACCAGGAGTAGTTGGCTCTCTTCTTCCTACATTATTCTCCCCACCAGCAGTAGCACTCTCCACAATCAAATCAGCAGCACTCTCGGCAGCCGTATAGGCAAATTGTCCTGCCTTTTCTAATAATGCAGACGTGCCGGATGGTGCCCATGCCGTCCATGAATTACCAGAGGATGGAGTTTGTGTCTGTTCGTTATTGCTTTGGGAAGTTTGAGATTGTTGTGCAAAGTGTTGTTGTGCTGCACTCTGCTGCTGAGTTACATAACTATTATTTTGAGATTGTGTAGTACTACTACTTGATTGTTGTTGAGTAGCAGTTTTCATATTATGAGCAGCAGTGGGGTATAAGCTATTTATATCAATATATGATGACTGTTGACCAACTACACTTTGCTGTTGATTTTGAGGAGGTATAGTAAATTGTGTCGAATTGGGTGCAGATGACAAAGTGGGTATATTCTCTGTTACTGTATGAATACTATTTGATTTCTTTGGTTGACTACTGCTGCTTGTAGTGCTTATATTACTTTCACGTATTGTTGGTGGAGGTGGCAATTTCGATGTGACTTTTGAGCTGCTTGAAACAACACTGCCGCTGACTATACCATTGGCCAATGTGGGAGGCGGTGGTAATCCACTAGTACTAGTAGTACTATTGCTCGATACCGTTGGCGGCTTCATTGTATTGTTATTGTTCGAAAGTATTGGAGGAGGTGGTAATGTTGACTTTTTATTATCGCCTGTTGCTGACGAGCTATCTCCTCCGCCCTCCATTTTAATACTCCACTACTTTGATAATCACTCTAACTCTGTAATACTTGAACTTTATATCCATATTGTACCCCGATACTGTGGATAAGGTTGTTTATTGTTTGTATTGTCTTTACAAGCAACGTTTCAGTTTTCATGTCAGTAATTGAAAACTCCATGTGAAAGTTTCCCCTGGCTAGGTTACATTGTATTGTGTAGGTATATCATCTACATTGAGTTGAGGCGCATGTTAGGTGCTTCTTTTTCTACTGATTGTTGTTTAGTTGCTGAAGTGTCTGGATACCTGAAATCAATATCTGAAAGGTGGTACAACCCAAGCCCAACCTGCAGATATAAAATTATAGATACTATTGTACTTACTCAATCAAGTTCTTCAGACGCTAGATTAGACTCCAAAGAAATAAATATAAATATATTAAATATGAGCAGTAACACTGAAAATAATAATGACGATAATGATCAGCGCTGCTGTGGTGATAGTGGGGAAATAACACTGAGCAAAAAAGAGTGCACATCATGTGAACAAAATGATGTTGATATTATTACAGAGAATATCGACAGTGTTGCTATATTGGATGATGTATTAACATGCGCTAATTGTGGTAAGGAGGGTAATAGTACCGATATGAACACATGCAACAAATGAAGATGGTAAAGTATTGCAATGCAGCATGTAAAAAGAAGCATAGAAAGAAGCACAAAAAGGCATGTGAAAAACGTGTTGCTGAGTTACATGATATAGAACTATTCAAACAACCACCACTTGAAGAGTGTGATATTTGTATGCTGCCTTTGCCGATGATGATGACAGGGTGTAAATACATGGTGTGCTGTGGAAAAAGAATATGCGGTGGGTGTTCTTTCACTTTGTCTGACATGGTAAGTGGGCGACCAAGTTGCTCGTTCTGTAGAACTCCAATGCCTATGTCAAATAAGGAAGTATTAGAAATGAATGAGAAACGAATGGCGGTTAATGATCCCAATGCATTTCACAATCTCGGAATCGTTACTTTTCATGGAATGCATGGCTGTACGAAAGACTATGAGAAAGCATTGAAACTATTTCAAAGAGCTGGAGAACTTGGGCATGCTGAGTCGTATCGTCTCATTGCTGATTATCATATGACCGGTAGAGAAGGTTTGGAAAAGGATATGAAGAAGTCAAATCATTACTACGAGTTAGCAGCTATGGGTGGAAGTGCAAGGGCAAGGCATAACCTAGGTGCATTTGAGCATGCGAATGGAAATGTAGATGGAGCTATTAGGCACTATATGATCGCAATCAGCAGTGGGCACACTATCTCTTTGGAATCAATCCAAAACTGTTTCTCTGCTGGAATTGTAACAAAAGACATCTTTGAAAAAGCACTAAGATGTCGTCAATCTTATTTGAATCAGATTAGGAGTGACCAGAGGGACAAAGCTGCTGCATCTAGTGACGAGTATATTTATTATGGCAAGAACGATAAATTATCAGACAAGTACTATGCTTCTGGTGATGAATTGCAAACGGATATTGGAGCATGATCAATAGATAGGAGGAATACAAGAGTGACACCCTTACAAAGAAACTAAAGACACTATAACAAATCGTGTACACAAAAAATGAAATATACTAATATTCTCTTAGAGCAAGAAAGATCTCAAAACTACATTGTATTTTGTCACTCAAACGTGTTCATCATCTCACAACAATATCTAAAGCTCATCATCTCCAAAGTCTCCCATATCATCATCTCCTCCACCACCTTCTCCTCCGGCGTAGAAGTTTCTCATGATTGGATTGGCAATATTCTCAACCTCCTTCTGCTTACCATCATAATCTTCCTTATCGGCTTCTGGGTTCTCGTCCATCCAATCCAAGGTTTCATCAACAATATCCTGAAGTTCCTTCTTATCCTCGGCGGAGATGTTGTCTGCCTTCTCATCATCATCAAGAGTATTCTTCAAGTTGTATAGGTATGACTCAAGTCCGTTACGGGCATCGATACGTTCCTTAACCTTCTTATCCTCCTCGGCGAATTCCTCGGCCTCCTTGACCATGCGTTCAATTTCTTCCTCGGATAGACGTCCCTTCTCGGCAGTGATGGTGATCTTCTCGGCCTTACCAGTTCCCTTATCCTCGGCAGATACTTGGAGGATACCATTGGCATCAACCTCGAAGGAGACTTCAATTTGGGGTACACCACGGGGTGCGGGTGGAATACCTGTAAGGTCGAACTTACCAAGGAGGTGGTTATCCTTAGTCATGGAACGTTCACCCTCGTAAACTTGGATAAGTACGGCAGGTTGATTATCTTGATGGGTAGAGAAAGTTTGTGACTTCTTGGTGGGGATGGTTGTACCACGGTTGATGAGCTTGGTCATAACACCACCGACAGTCTCAATACCCTGGGATAGAGGAGTTACGTCAAGAAGAAGGATCTCAGAGGTAGCATCGCCACCCTCACCTGACAAGATACCACCCTGAACAGCGGCACCGTAGGCAACGGCCTCATCGGGGTTAATTCCCTTCGATGGTTCCTTACCGCCAAAGTATTCAGAAATGAGAGATTGGACCTTGGGAATACGTGTTGATCCACCAACGAGGACGATTTCATCAACCTCACTCTTTGAAACATCAGCATCCTCGAGGACACGGCCAACGGGTCCCAAAGTCTTCTTAAACAAATCATTATTCAATTCCTCGAATCTAGCACGGGTCAATGTTTCTGAGAAATCAAATCCCTCGGCCAAATCCTCAATTTCAAGACGTGCCTGTTGTTGACTTGACAAGGCACGCTTGACACGTTCAACTTCCTTACGTAACTTCTGTAAAGCACGCTTATCACCACTAATATCCTGATTACTCTTCTTCTTCATCATCTTAATAAAGTATTGCATAACACGTTGATCGAAATCCTCTCCACCCAAGTGAGTATCACCGTTGGTGGCAAGTACCTCAAAGACACCATTATCAATAGTTAGGAGAGTGACATCGAAGGTTCCACCACCTAAATCGAAAACGAGAACATTTGACTCTCCGCCAGTCTTATCCATACCATAGGCAATGGCAGCAGCGGTAGGTTCATTGATAATACGTTCAACCTTCATACCGGAGATAGTTCCAGCATCCTTGGTAGCCTGACGTTGTGCATCATTAAAGTATGCAGGGACAGTAACGACTGCATTCTTAATATCCTTACCTAAGAAAGTTTCGGCGGTGGTCTTCATCTTTTGTAGAATCATGGCTGATACTTCCTCGGGAGCATACTTGGATTTTTTACCATCAACTGTTACCTGAACCATGGGCTTATTGGAATCGCTAACAATTTCATATGGTACCAATTTCTTATCAGCCTGGACACTCTTATCGGAGAAGTTACGTCCAATAAGACGCTTAACATCAAAGACGGTATTTTCAGGATTAATAGTAGCCTGATTCTTAGCAGCATCACCTACCAATCGTTCAGTATTTTCCATAAAGGCAACATAGGAAGGTGTGATACGATTACCTTGATCATTTGCAATAATTTCAACACGTCCATTCTTGAAAACACCTACACATGAGTAAGTTGTTCCAAGATCGATACCGATGGTTGTTCCTACCTTTGAATCATCATCTTCGGCGTATGCGTATGGCATAGCCGCGGCCATAATGGCGACTATTTTCATGGAAGAAAAAGAAAAATGATATTAGTCAGTTGGTTGTATATTGAATGTATATCATTTATCTTTCTCTGTTGCTGTTAAATAATATTACATTGCAGTAGATACAATTAATTGAAATAGTCTCCCCCAATATCAATATGTAACACAGTTTGTCTTCTCGTATCTTGATTGGCCCCTTTTTCCAAACAACCTAAATGCAAACAAAATAAAGGAGATAAGCATAACCGACACTGCAGTACATACCTGAGGCAATTGCTAATCTTTTAAAGATCATTATTATTGTATTCTATTAATATAGTATGGGATGGAGTAAAGGGCTCTTCGGTAGAGAGTTGTAATAATTATGACGTTGTTGGTGGTAAAAATAACTTTCCACATCACAAATCTTTCACGCACAAAATTGTACGGCTGAGAATTAGGCTCACGGGCAGTGTGGTACAAACAAACATGAGCCATTTAATACATGACTGGTGTAAAGTACGAATATCGGGCAGTAGTAAAATTGAGGCATGACAACCACCTCAGAGGCCCCTTGTGTGGAGGTACAACAGCATGCAGGTGCCACAATAGTAGATGTTTGGCATTGTATGGGTGTATAGCAAGGTCAATAACACCCCCAGCAAGATTGTAAGTCCCTCCACCATACTTTCACAGCCACATGTTGGCGGGTTTCATGTCTCAGAATGGGAAAAAATCCAATTTTCAGCCGACTTCCAGGCAATGTTTGGCCATCAAGTGGGGGTATGCCATCATGTAGGTGCTGCAATAGTGGTTATTTGGCATTGTATGGGTGTATAACAAGTTGATAAACACTGTCAGCATGATTGTAAGTCCCTCCACCATACTTTTACAGCCACATGTGGGCGGATTTCATGCCTCAGATGGGAAAAAAACGTTATTTTCTGCCGACTTCCAGGCAATGTTTGGCCATCAAGTGGGGGTATGCCATCATGTAGGTGCTGCAATAGTGGTTATTTGGCATTGTATGGGTGTATAACAAGTTGATAAACACTGTCAGCATGATTGTAAGTCCCTCCACCATACTTTTACAGCCACATGTTGGCGGATTTCATGCCTCAGAATGGGAAAAAATCGTTATTTTCTGCCGACTTCCAGGCAATGTTTGGCCATCAAGTGGGGGTATGCCATCATGTAGGTGCTGCAATAGTGGTTGTTTGGCATTGTATGGGTGTATAACAAGTTGATAAACACTGTCAGCATGATTGTAAGTCCCTCCACCATACTTTCACAGCCACATGTTGGCGGGTTTCATGTCTCAGAATGGGAAAAAATCGTTATTTTCTGCCGACTTCCAGGCAATGTTTGGCCATCATAAGTGGGGGTATGCCATCATGTAGGTGCTGCAATAGTGGTTGTTTGGCATTGTATGGGTGTATAACAAGTTGATAAACACTGTCAGCATGATTGTAAGTCCCTCCACCATACTTTCACAGCCACATGTTGGCGGGTTTCATGTCTCAGAATGGGAAAAAATCGTTATTTTCTGCCGACTTCCAGGCAATGTTTGGCCATCATAAGTGGGGGTATGCCATCATGTAGGTGCTGCAATAGTGGTTGTTTGGCATTGTATGGGTGTATAACAAGTTGATAAACACTCTAGGCATGATTGTAAGTTGCTCCATCATACTTTTACAGCCACATGTGGGCGGGTTTCATGCCTCAGATGTCGATTTTCTGCCAACTTCCAGGCAATGTTTGGCCATCAAGTGGGGGTATGCCATCATGTAGGTGCTGCAATAGTGGTTGTTTGGCATTGTATGGGTGTATAACAAGTTGATAAACACTCTAGGCATGATTGTAAGTTGCTCCATCATACTTTTACAGCCACATGTGGGCGGGTTTCATGCCTCAGATGTCGATTTTCTGCCAACTTCCAGGCAATGTTTGGCCATCAAGTGGGGGTATGCCATCATGTAGGTGCTGCAATAGTGGTTGTTTGGCATTGTATGGGTGTATAACAAGTTGATAAACACTGTCAGCATGATTGTAAGTCCCTCCACCATATTTTTACAGCCACATGTTGGCGGGTTTCATGTCTCAGAATGGGAAAAAATCCAATTTTCTGCCAACTTCCAGGCAATGTTTGGCCATCAAGTGGGGGTATGCCATCATGTAGGTGCTGCAATAGTGGTTGTTTGGCATTGTATGGGTGGATAACAAGTTGATAAACACTCTAGGCATGATTGTAAGTCCCTCCACCATACTTTTACAGCCACATGTGGGCGGGTTTCAGCCTCAGATTTTGAATTTCTGCCGACTTCCAGGCAATGTTTGGCCATCAAGTGGGGGTATGCCATCATGTAGGTGCTGCAATAGTGGTTGTTTGGCATTGTATGGGTGTATAACAAGTTGATAAACACTGTCAGCATGATTGTAAGTCCCTCAACCATATTTTTACAGCCACATGTTGGCGGGTTTCATGCCTCAGATGTCGATTTTCTGCCAACTTCCAGGCAATGTTTGGCCATCAAGTGGGGGTATGCCATCGTGTAGGTGCTGCAATAGTGGTTGTTTGGCATTGTATGGGTGGATAACAAGTTGATAAACACTGTCAGCATGATTGTAAGTCCCTCAACCATATTTTTACAGCCACATGTTGGCGGGTTTCGACATGCCTCAGATGTCGATTTTCTGCCAACTTCCAGGCAATGTTTGGCCATCAAGTGGGGGTATGCCATCATGTAGGTGCTGCAATAGTGGTTGTTTGGCATTGTATGGGTGGATAACAAGTTGATAAACACTGTCAGCATGATTGTAAGTCCCTCAACCATATTTTTACAGCCACATGTTGGCGGGTTTCATGCCTCAGATGTCGATTTTCTGCCAACTTCCAGGCAATGTTTGGCCATCAAGTGGGGGTATGCCATCATGTAGGTGCTGCAATAGTGGTTGTTTGGCATTGTATGGGTGGATAACAAGTTGATAAACACTCTAGGCATGATTGTAAGTCCCTC
>Ga0214479_100309_pt1 | contig 31112 bp, 21 predicted proteins | sample M1_20Mar14CPVII9_5_FD_165054 | JGI IMG/M metagenome (GOLD analysis project Ga0214479, IMG submission 165054) | Marine eukaryotic communities from Monterey Bay, California, United States - M1_20Mar14CPVII9sort6BwellE14 | ecosystem: Environmental > Aquatic > Marine > Unclassified | place: USA...
TCGACGATATAATCAAGAATGGGGTGAACATTCTAGATCAAATACGAGACGTGCGAGGTGATACTACCACCAGCAGCAGTAAGAAGAATAAGAATAGCAGAATGAATAAGAAGAGAAAGCCCAAGTCATCGTCGTCGTTGGAGGAGGATAGAGTAACCAAGGTATTATTGGCCGATGCACGGTCCTACATTATATCTGATAACTCATTACGTAATATATTGGGTGATTCCATATCAATAGGAGAAGTATACACACGATCATACTCATCAACAATGGTCAACGGTACAAACAGATCAAGATGTCAAATATCATTTGAAGTAAATGGCAGTAGAGGGAGTGGTAAGGGCACATTGATTGCTAATCAAGAGGACATTATCAAGTTGGATGTTGATATAAGGAATGATGTGATTGAGGTTAACGTTCGTAGACCGCAAGGATTCAATGTTAGGGATATTGGAAGGTAATGAAGATAATCAAAGGTGAATAAAGCTAAGCCCGTTGGAAGCATGAGAAGATTGAAGGTTTATTATAGTATAGAATCAAGAGAAAAATAGAATGTAAGATGAATAAAGGCAGCAAGGTGAAAGGTATGTAGAGGTATGTACATGTCTAATTTAAAATCACAACTCACTCTTCATTTAAGACAGGCGCAATCCGCACCTAGTGAATTTTTTAAAGTGAATTTTTTAGGGACTAGGTGCGGATTTCCATTGCGCCGGTCTTATTTTATCTTCTTAATTGTCAGCAATGACAAAAGTTAAATACTGATGTTAGAATCACTTCTCCCAAATAATAATAAGCACGTCATCGTTGAGCTACTTTAGTCAGATAGTATCTCGTTATATACAAATTACAATTACGATGGAAGAGGATGCGGTCAGTGCACGATTTAATCCTTGGGTGTATTCGGGGAAGGGTCAGACTGTTCCGAAGAATGTGGTTAGCGTACGATTTCATTCAAGTGTTACCGAGGTAGAAAGAGGGGCATTTGATGGCTGTATGCAGCTGAGGGAGGTAGTGTTCAATGAGGGGCTAACGATCATAGAAGGCCGGGCATTTGACAACTGCATGTCATTACAAAGTATAGTATTCCCATCCACTTTGACTGAGATTGGTGGCGAGGCATTTAGAAGTTGTGGTACTTTAAGGGAGGTTGTGACGAACGAAGGTCTAAAGAAGATAGGAAGATGGGCATTTGGGGACTGCTCTTCTTTACAAACTATCTCATTACCATCGACTATTACCGAGATTGACAAGTATGCATTTAGTGGTTGCAGTAGCTTGAGAGAAGTTTTGTTGAATGAGAGGATCCAGGGCATCAGCAGGAAGGCATTCCAAAATTGCATCTCATGCAACGTATCACTTTACCCTCTATCTTGAGATTCAAGTTCCCTAGCCTTTCAGCTCGCTTGGAAACTATCGTCCACTGTCGAGCACAAGTTGAGACAAAGATTGATGAGGTACGTGGACCAATAGAAAGGAATGGTGCTGAGCTGTTTACAACTGTGGCAGCTATTGGTGTTTCTTCTCGTAATTGGAGAGTCGCTAGTAATTGGGATACACTTAGGGCCCTCCTTGCTCAGATTGTAAGCTGGATTAGATTCTATGAAATCAAGGAGACTACACCACTGTTTGAATTGGCATTATGGAAAGAAAATATGAATCAATTGGGGGCAACTAGCATTGCTAGACGTGAGGCATATCGTATTGAAGTACCAGGGCCAGTTAAGGATGCTATATTGCAATATCTTTTTGATTGATGAATATGGTAGAACTATCATATAAAGTAAGATGAGCTTTAAATTGGGGTATAATAGAGTCAACTTGTGTGCTTTACGTTTAAGATATATCCTCTCGTAGTTTGTAGACTGGTTTCTTTTGACATTTGATACATATCCTGCTGCATTCTTCTCTTCGTACTTTCATTCGTCCAACGTTATGACCAGTACCAAGAAATCTATAACAACCTTCTATATCACAGTCATGATCATGATGCTTTGGCTCTTCTGCTAATCCAAGTATGAATTCTGATCCAAGACATTCGACCTTTCCATCCACAACTCTGTTACATTCAAGGCTAGGACATAGCCAAGTCTCAACAAATGAGAGTTGACTATAACTCCTTAGAAATATCTTGATCAAGTGTACAATCCAAGTAAGAACATTTGCCTGGCCTTTAGCAACACCCACAAACAGTTGTTCCTTATCTGGTGCAAGTGCAATAACATCAAATGTGGCACGCTCAATATCACAACTTAGTAGTACACGTGTTGACTTATTGATAACCAATATAGCAGCATCCTTCCACATTCTCGAGGGATGCATCACCCCAGATTCTAACTTTTGATATAGCCTTGCTAATAGACCGACGAATAGACCGGGTGGTATAAAGTCTGAGAACTCTCGGAAACGATGGCATCGGATGACAGGCTCTTCTACTTCCCCAATGGACAAGTGACCAGCCAATTCTAAATCAGATGCCAATGGTGGAAGTAGACAAGGAAATAGATAAGATACTGATTCCGATACTGACTCCTTGACTTGTACACATAACTCTAATCCACATAGCAACTGCATGATCTGTGATATATGTTCATCGGGTGACTTGTATTCATGCTTTAGTGCATTAATGATATCCTTTAGACTCACGATACCTCTCTGACCACGAAGAGTTGAGCCATCCACTTGAATTGACGATACGGCCAAGTCATCCTTGATGAAGTGTGATAGAAATGAGGAAAACCATCCAACAGGATCGATTAGAAGTTCATCTCCAGCCTCCATCAAATCACCGACCGCTTCGAGGTACTTGATTGCTCTTTGTAATAACTGCTCGTCTGTTTTCATCTTTGTTAAGAGTAAGGTACTATCCGATGATGATGCGATGCTGTGTATATCAATCTCATGTATCAGCTCAGCTTTGGTAATGATGGGTAGTTGATGACTAGCTGACTTCTTCTTTGCCACATTCCGTAATATATCAGCCAAAGCTTCGTAACTTGATGGCACCCACCATCCTGACCCCAACTTATCAAGGGATGCTGATAGTGTACGTTTGACATCATCTATTGTACTTGCCATACGACTAGGACTGTAATCAAGTAATAACACAGCCTCATCAGTTGTTACTCCTTTGATACGAAGGAACTCGCTTAGTAACTTTTCAGTACTTTGCATATTGATACCACCTTCTAGCTTGTCAATCTGTGATGCTGCCAATAGTAATGATCCAGGATCCCTTCTATCTCCCAGTGACTTGAGGAATCTTGTCCAATAGTTCCATGATCCGTAATGTCGATTGTTTGGTTGGTCAAATGATGTTGCAGGTTGGATAATCATATTGATCGTATGCATACTTGATAACAATAACTGATGTGAAACTAAGAATTCGACCTGTCCAGCAAAGTCTACTAATGAGCATGTCTTGTCACCGAGCTGTATGTTACCGTCTACCTTGACTACTCCGACCGTACTTAGGTAGCCCTTGGCCATAAGAGCAGAGACGGCCTTGGCAAATGAATCCACATCAATGGAAGGATACTTTGTTGTGCACATATTGGTTAGCAACTCTGATGGTTGAACATTGTCACTATTGCCATCATCGGTATCCATAATAACATTGTTAATCAGTTTCGGCAAGTCCTTTCCTGTAATACCCCCACTAACTACTAATCTAACCGCCTCGTCCGACCAAGGCGTGCCGAGTCTTCTAGCCCAATCGGATATTCTATCTACATTCCATTCTTGCACAGGTGATAATGTACTCTGAAAGTCCTCGGCGCTATGATCCATTGTCATGGCTCTACAAAAGGTACTCTTTCCAACTCCGCCATACCCAAGCACCATAAGTCTTATCCGATTGACTTCTGACTTCTCACTTGCCAGTAATTGTAAATAACTCTTTAGATTCTCATGATTAGCAAGTCTACCCAATGGTGGTGATGATAATGGGTTCAAACTCATATCAATAACCAAACTATCCATGATACGTTTTGCCAATACTAACTGAGTCTCAATAGTGATACTTTCAAGATTATTATCACTGATATCAAAGTACCTAATGGATGAATGATTTGCCGCGGCATCTACTATACTTGATGAACTTAATGAATTATTGGATAGATTGATGTGTTCAAGTGTTGTACATTTGGATATTGCAGTTGCAATTGCCTCACCCCATTTGTCGGCGTGTCCTTTGGCAGCAATACCGCATCGCGATAATGATAAAGTCTTTAATGATTCACAATTTGATACACCGATTGAAAAGAAGGCAGTAGGATCAAGTATCCCTTCAAAGTTTGCTCCCTCTCCCAATCTATTCTTATCAAGGTATAAATGTTCGAGTGTATCACTTGCTGCTAGTCCTCGTCCAATCACTCCACCACCGACATTCTCAATAGAACAGGATGACAAGTCTAACGTCTTGAGTGTAATATTAGGCTTTAACGCCCTACCAATTGAACTACCACCATGACAATATAAATCATTACCCTTCATTACTAAAGTCTCTATAGACTCGTTCACATTTAAGGCATTACCCAACGCCATAGCACCTGTGAAACTTATATCATTCTTTTCTAAATTCAACTCTTTCAATGTAGTAGTCTTGATTAGAGCTTCACACAAAACGACACATCCTGAACACTTAACATCATTATATGATAAATCCAATGATTGTAATTGACATACACCAGTTAGTAATGCGGTTGATAATGCTTTAACATCTAACTGATCTTGGCATCCACCAATTCGATTCATTTTTAATCCTAAAGATTGCAATGTTGAATTACTTTTTAGTGCATTGAATATATGTTCTGCACCTACTGGTGATATCATGTTACCTGCCAATTGTAAATTAGTTAATGTTGTATTCGTTACAAGTGCTTGTGAGAGTAGAGTAGCTCCCTCGGGTCCCAATGCACATTTTTCTAATATCAATGTAGTTAATGTTGAGTTTGTTTTCAATGCATTTGGTATAACTTCTGCGGCAGTGGGAATGCCGCCACCTGATTTGATATCATTTAATGATATATCTAATGCTTGTATATTGAGATTGTTAGAGTTGTTGTTGGCAAGGAAGGTACCAATTGCTCGTCCTCCGTCACTGCCGATTGCATTTCGTTGTAGAATTATATGCTTTAGATTTGTCATTGGCAAGTTATCTTCTCTCTGTTGAACTGATGACGGTGAGGTAGCAGGCGTAGACAGATGTGCAAATAAATTTGCAATACCAACAGGACCTAATCGACATTTTGATATGTTTAACGTATCAATATTGAGTAGGTCTATACCATTGTTTGTCTTGCAATGATGCTGAAAAAAGTTGGTAAAGTATGATGCATTGTTGTTTGATGCGGCGGCGGCTGACGAGAGATCACATCCTGACACATCAAGTACTTGATTGGTATTGTCATTGTCTTCATCGTTGTCCATCGTCTTCCTCTTCATCGCGGTGATTAGTTATCGGAAACTATACCATCATCATTTTGGCCTTTGTGAAAGAAATATCGCTAAACGGTTCAAGGGGGCCTGAATAGTTTGTGGTAGTGGAATTTGCCAAACAAACCTTATTATCATTGCTGTCGGTTATGCTGGCTCTATCTATAATAGGGCGGATAGACCACCGTGTAGACGCCGCTGCTAATATAATATACAAAATTCAATATTGATTTCGGTTATTTCACGTTGGGGCAATAAAATATCACTAAATTCAAAACATTGACATATTCACAACATAATAATACGCATTGACAAAAAAGAGTACACCATACCGACGGCACGCGACCATTATAATGAGTAAATTTACCGCCGATGATATTAGTATTGCGGGGTCGGGGAGGGACCCAGACCCGCGGATTTTGGATGACATACGTGCCATTATGGAATCATTATCAGCCTCTAAGAATATCTGTGCCAATTGTGGTAAAGGTGAAGAGGCCGGTATCAACCTGAAAGCATGTACAGCATGTAAGATGGTTAAATATTGCAATAGAGATTGTCAGATTGCTCACCGACCTCAACATAAGAAGGTATGTAAAAAGAGGGCTAAGGCATTACATAATAAAGCTCTATTTAAACAACCTCCTACAATGGAAGAGGATTGTCCAATTTGCTTTATACGATTGCCAACATTGAATTCGGGTTCATTAAGAAAGTCATGCTGCGGGAAAAATATATGCAATGGATGCATTTACTCCATGAGAATGATTGAAGATATCAACGACTCTTGTGCATTTTGTAGAAGTCCCCTGGCTGCTGACGATGAGGAGAACATTGAAGGGATTAAGAAACGTATGGCGGTTGGGGATGCCAACGCAACCTACGATATTGGATGTTGCTATTCTGAAGGTATATATGGTTTTGTACGAGAAGATTCAAAGGCTTTTGAACTATGGTATCGAGCAGCAGAGTTAGGATATGCTAAGGCATATTGTAATGTTGGCAATGCTTATTGTCATGGAGCGGGAGTGACAATGGATAAGAAAAAGGCTATGCATTACTGGGAGTTAGGCGCTATGCATGGATGTTCAACTTCAAGATACAATCTTGGAGTGGATGAGGAGAGATTAGGCAATATGGATGTCGCCGTTAAACACTATATGATTTCGGTGGGAAGTGGGGGTGGTGAATCTTTAGCAGCAATTAAAGATCTATATACAAAAGGACGTGCAACGAAAGAAGACTATTCGAGAGCTTTGGGTTTGTATAAAGCATACTTGGATGAGATAAGGAGTGACCAGAGGGACGAAGCTGCTGCCTCCGATATAAATGTTTATTGAATAGTTGTAGTGTGAAAGGAATGTATGGTAGTAGTGTTATATCTGTAGTGTAAGGAGGGATGGGGTTGGAAGACGTGAAAGAGTTATAAGTTGGGAAGAGATGTTGGCGTTGGGCGTCGGATACTCAGATTAGAGTCTCTTTACTCCCTAATCCTAAGTTTACTTTATTACTCTACCGTTAGTAGGTAGAGAATGGAAGGCAGTACCTGTGTTTGTAGTCCGATCCGTCTAAGCTTAATACTCCTATTCTATTCTTTCCTCTCAAACAAACTTAGTCCAATTTGATACTGTGTTTGAAACTATCTATGTTTCGAATGTACGAAACGAACATACCATCACTAATCTTCTTGGATGCCACGACACTTTGGAACTCCTCACCGTCCTTCTTTGTTAGTGATACTACTCGTTGTTTCCCATGACTTTCACTAAGTTGTTTCGGTGTGATATTATGAATCAATACTGACAAATTCTCACCGACAAGCTCATCTTTAGTATCATAACCGAATTCATCTACTGCCGTTTGATTAACTTTCTGAATAATGCCACGATTATCAGTTGCCACAACCGCATCAAAGGCATGATCGTCTACTACACTTCTCAATAGAACATCCCTGCTGTTTTCCATTGTGTTTGTAACTTTCTTCTTCTCGTTTGATAGTACCCCAGACTATTGAAAAGTATACAATATATGAGCAGTTTCAACAGGAAAAAGAGCATATCATATGCACACATATCTAAAAGCTTACCATGTCTCTAATATAACCCGCTACTCTTGTACCATTTGATACCATCTTGATTCCAATAATGCACGGAAATTCTGAACCGTTGGCCTTCACTCAGACACTAGAAGTGACTCAACTCGTCGTTGTTATCAACAGAAGTAACAATGGCAATATCATCAATCTAGCAGTAATGTGTACATCAAGAGAGACGAGAGAGAGAGATAGAGATAGAACAACAACGAGCACGACATACTAGTTAGTAAGCATATTGTACACATACAACATACGTAACATGTAATATGAACTATACTGAATTATTGATGCTTGACTATCTAGGACTAACCAACACGTTCACATGAGATATGACCGTCCATTGATCACATCATATGCTCATTCCCGTCCTAGTGCCACTGCATCCTCTGTTCCAATCATCTCACCATCCTCCTCTTCATCGTCGTCGTCATTCTCACCATCCTCATCTTCAGCTACAGCTTCAAGTAGCTCTGGTGGTAGTCGTGATTCAGGTGGTGGTTGAATAGTAACATTGCCGATCTTGATAGTTAACATCTCCCGCAACTTGATATCATTCTCTTCATAGTTTTCACGTAACTGCTTTAACACTATGTCAGATTTCTTATCCATCTCATCCAACTCTTCCACCAAATCATCAATATCACCTTGAGGGTTGGTAAACTGCCTATCGAATACTTTCTTATGTCGACCCTTGAACTTCCTCCTCTGCTCAATGTAACAATCTTTCATAACTTTAGCTGCTTCGAGCAGTCCCTCTTTTATATCATATTCGTTCTCTAGCTCGTAGTAACTCATTGAAGTTTTGTCACTTTCAAGTAACTTCTGGAGAAGAGTTAACTTCTTCTTTTTCAGTGGCTTTACTAATCCCGGCATGAACAAATCTCACATTGTTCTTCTAATTCTGTTACAATGTCACTTGTTGATTCATCATTATCATATGCTGTAATGCTGCCGGTATTGTCATCATCATCCAATGATGGTTTTAACTCGTAGTCTCCAGACCGTGCAGTGAAGTAAGATGTGATTGTATTGAGGAATAGCTTCTTAATGGCAGGGCGGTTGTTGATGATAGTTTGTAGTTTTGCTAACTTCTCGGCCTTCTCATTCTCCTTCCCCTCTAATATGGTGTATTCTTCTCTTTGACCTTATCCATATCATTAATATCAATACCCAAATCGATGCCGGTTGGTAGTTTCTTTGATGCCTGTGATTGTAATGATGTTTGAAATTCTATTACTTGTTTGGTATTGGTAATTTCATCTTCGATATCTGTGATTTCATTCTGTAAAGGAGTGATGATATCGGTTGATACTTGTTCCATTGTTTGACCCAATAAATGAACTGCTTTACTTTCAAGAGAAGGCATCACTTGTTGTTGAATATCATGCTCCAACATGGATGTGATCTCTGTAGACATTGTTGTTGTAATTTCTGATCTTGTACTACTCACACTCTTTGTAGGGGATAGCTGCATATCACCGCCGCCGCCACCCTCATTATCTGAGAATTGCAAATCGTGTTGATGATCATCCTTATCACCTGAACTATCATCTACCAAATCCGATTCCTTAGATGGACTGCCTTCCTCCTTATCCTTGTTAGTATCTAAGGTGTCATTCTCCTTATCCGCTACTTTATCCCCACCCTTATCCTTACTTGTGGTAGAGGAAGTGGGGGAAGTTGGTGGCTGTTCACCACCCTCATCACTATTCTCCTCTAATTCAACCGCGTTAGACTTTTGTTGTTGATTTATTCTATTGCTATTGCGTGTTGCACGTTTGTTTGATGACTTATCAACTGCCTCCTCCTCAACAGCCCTTCCTCTCTTTGTTGACTTACGTGTTGATTTTGTAGTAGCGGATGCTGCCGCTGATGCTGCTGCCGCGGTAACACGCTTCTTTCCCTTCTTCTTCTCTGTTGCTGTTGTTTGTGATTGTTTCTTATTACTACCGCCTTTCTTCTGTCCTGGTTGAGCAATCATTTTACGCAATGCTGTTACACCATATTCAATTATATCCCCATCATCATACTCTACACTATACTTCCTTGTGTCGTTATTATATGATATCACGGTGCCAATGTATTTACGGGGTTTGCCATTATTGGTCGGGTCCGTATAGACCTTAGATACAGACGTGCCGTTTCGGATTTCACCTTCTTGTGCCGCAATCTCCTCTATCTCATCATCTTCTTCTTCTTTCTTTGATGATCTCCTCTTTTTTGCGGATGTATTAGAAGAGGTCTTTGTAGAACTTTCCCTTGGTGTATCTTTAACCGCAGCAGTCTTTTTCAATGTTGATTTAGATTTTGCTGGCTTTTTCTTGGCAGCCTTTGCTGCTACTGCTGTTGTTGTTTTGCTCATCTTTTGCTTTTGCTTTTTAGGTGTTGCCGCCGCTGCCGCCGCTGCATTCCTCCTAAGAGTTCGTAGACTATTATTTAATTGACCTGGTGTAAATCTCCTGAGGGATGGGATTTTATTTCTAATGCCAGCACCGCCCCAATCCTCTCCGTGAAAGTTATTTCCTTTTGATATGAGATATTCGTATGTAATATTATTTTGCGGCTTATTGCAGAATTTACGCAGTTCTCTCTCAAGAGTTACCGTCTCTTTATTGTGTGGCCGATTTCCTGGAACAGATGTTTTAGTGCGTTTAGTCTTCTTTGTTGTAGTAACTTTATTATTAGCAGTGGATGATGTTCTTTTCTTAACAGTCTTTGTTTTTCTTGTCGACTTTGGTTTTGATTTGCTCATCTCTTTAATAACTATCTGGGTATGTAATATATACTACAATTTCCCATGAGGAGTACAACATGCTGCTGATTGTATGCCGTCTATTTGCAATATATATTTCAATATTAATATACAAAGATGATAGCGGCGTCTTAATAGTTGCAAAGTTTTGTTTTGCGTAGGTCTATTCTTACGTCCTACGTACAATGGTATCATACCTCACGATCTAGCCTCATTTTTCGAGCAACAAAACTCGAGACGAGCAATACAACTCGACAACAACTCTATCGATATATCCAACCAGTGGAGAGGTGATACAACCATCATATTAATTCCTAAACACGCTATACTTATTAGATTAATCATATTACATCGGCATCGCCGTCAATGACGGCTAATTATTGCAAACTAATCATTGCAAAATAATATTGCAACAATTCATTCATTCATCATCAATAATAATAACAACTCTACCAACCTGTCCACACAATGGCACAACTCCGGTCGACACAGGATATCGACGCCGAGTTAATTAGACGAGCTGTTGTGGGCGTAGAAACTGCATTCAATGAATGGGATGATGATGCAGTTGTTGAAGAATTACAGATCAAGAAAAGAAGAAGAAGAATATTTGGCAGCAGCAGTGGTACTAGACCTGCAGCAACGGCGGCACAGCGTACACAAGGTTCATCTTCTTCTACAGATAAAGAGAATAATAATAATAATAATAACGGTACCACCGCTACTGCAATCAAATCATCATCATCATCTCTACAAAGTCAAAATGAATCATCATCTGGAGAGAGTAGGAGTAGTAATGTAGGAGGAGATAGAGATGGTAAGAGAGTAATTCTTGTATATATTATTGTATTGCTACGTTTGTATATCGTGTTATATTCGTATAAATACTCATATCTTATTATATCTTCACAGACATGGATGTAGATCATGTTGATTTCACTGGATCAGGTGGAGGGGGAGATGTTGATATGATTGATGAGAGTGATGATACTTCTTCTACTCCCCCTGACGATCCTTCTCCTCGACGTAGTCCTCGTTTAGCTTCCGCTAATGATGAAGCTTCTTCTTCGACTAGTGCACAGACACAATTGGGTGAGTATTAGACTACAACTTTGCATGTTGTATATATTGCAACTGTAATGTATCATTATCATTCACTCATCTGTCTCTCTCTTACTAAACTCGACTCAAACACAGGTGATACAGCATCTACTGCTGCTACTACTTCTGTAGTCACAGCCAATGGAAAGACACTTCCTCATGTGCGTACTGCTGTACACCTACCTCCACCTCACAATCACGAATCATATGGAAATCATCCGCAGTTGAGAGAACACAAGAATTGTCCAGGGCGGGATAGTTGTACAAGAGGATCATGTATACTCCGGCGAATGATACCGCAAATGAAACCCGGAGGAGACCTTGACTACAATTATGGTGAGAAAAGAATAGATGTGAAACGGCACTTCGCTGAGCTACGCAGGCTAGAGTGTCCATCACTGCTGGAAGTGTTTAAGAAGGTTGACAAATTACCTTCTCCATCAGACAAGTCCAAGTCCACCAAGACTACAAACAAGAAGTCCAAGACTATTGTACGACGAGAGAACACATACACACATCAACAAATGATTACAATGACTGGTGCAATAATAATGAAATATAAAAGCATGAAGCCGGGACAGGACGGATATGATACTGTATTAGAGATCTGTGATGAATATGTAGATGAGTGGGAAGTCTGTGATACACCTAGGAAGGAAGTAATATTGGTAAGTCAAGTCTCTGATCACAGCTTTCGATCATTTTGCTCGTATGACACTCTCATATTTCAATACTTGCCTCTAGCAAGAGATGTATGATAGAACGATTGCTCTTGGTTTCAACTGGTTCGAGGCAGAGAACGAAACTAATCAAAGAAACGGAAATCTATACAGATTGGAGGCAGTAACTCACTTTTCAAACGGCAACACTAAGCCCGGTAAAGATGGAGTAAGTCCTCGGCAATATCTTTGTAAAAAGATGAATCGTGTTAAGGATCAAAAAGAGGTAGCCGATGCCAAGAAGAAGGAGGAGAAGAAGGCAAAATCAGAAATGAAGGCAATGATTAAGATGATCAAGAAAGCCCCCTCTTTGTTTCGTGACAAGCGTTTATCTGATCCAAACTTTGATATACGTAAGAAGATATCCGAGGCTGATATTGCTCGAGTTGAGAAAGAAATCAAGGAAGTCAAAGCAATGCAGACGGTGATTCCTCCAGCATCAGACTTTGTAAGTAGTCGTGCATCCACTGCTCTTGTTGAACACATGTCTACATCTAATACTCAACAATCTCTCTTGTTCATATTCATCTTACACTCCACAGACGAAAGATATCATCCACGTACCGACCGTGTATATATTGGTTGCATTTGCATTGTTGATCGAGTTCTTTCTCCAGATGGACGCAGATAAAAAACCATGCACGTTTAAGAAGTTGTGTGATACAATTGAGGAGCACACTGGTCTAGAGTTGTCGAATATCATTCACAAGGGTATGTATGATTCGTATGAAGCGCGTTGGAAGGAAGATTGGAAGGGAATGCTAGGAGACATTGCCGTCTATTTACCTCTACTTCTTGCTGGTATGAGTGCATTATATAGACATCCTTTGGGTATGACTTGGATGGATCTATTTGATAGTGAGCATCATCATCTTACTAATCTGTTCATAAAGTTTAAAGGTGTTGGAGAATTAAAGAAGAATGGATCCTCTCTATCAATTATATTGATCGAGGCATGCAAGTGTGCTGGAATTGATAAATCGACTCATGAGAGAGGTGATGAGCGTAGAGATCATGACTTGAAGCTTAGATACGAGCCTGTGCTCCGCTACGACTTTGGTGGAGCTGAAATTGCATCTGGTGAGTATGTTAGTTGTATTGTGTCTGATTGTATTGTTTATATTTACATCAAAGATCAATAATGTTTACTAATGAACCTCCTCATATCTTCTCCAGCCGACCATTTCTTTAATTCAAAGGAGATCCTAAAACTTCGATTCGTCCTTGAGAAGAATGGACTACTCGACTGTAAAGGGGAAGGTCGTCCACCAGAAGTGTCATGGAGAGCTGTCAAGGTTATGCTCTGGCTGACTGTTGGTGTAGTTGTATCAGATATTCATCCCAAAACTGACGAAGAATGGCAGGCGCAGTTGATCAACCGCCGTGCAACAGTTAATCAGATGCTATTTTACTTGTACAAGTCGATGAGTAAGAATCCTAATCCGAACGGTCCAAGGTTTTTAGACATCATTCCTATTCGAAAGTCGGGCATACAAGTTCACCATCCAATTGAATATGATTATGATGTCGGGCCTTCTCAGTTGATTTTAAAGCCTACTGATTACATGATTAGTGAGCTAATTGAGGGAGAATGCATTCCTCTTCTCAGTGGTGATCACCATGCAGTAACAGGCTACGAGAAGAAATGGTGGAAGGATATTCCAGAGTGGTTGAAGAAGTTTAGCCGATTCGAGCACAACTACTAGACTTGATGGGATATATGAGCCTTCTTCAGTTGGAGGAAGATTGTTTGGATGTATATGTAGTTGTTTTAGGCATAGCGGGTTGTCAGTGGAGGAAGGGTAGCACTTTGAGGTGTGCTGATGAGATGAAGAACCTATTTGGCATGCATTCACTCTGTGAGGGTATAGAGTGGAAGTATGAGCTGGGTATCAAACGATGATAGATTCGACTTCAGTCTTATTTCAACTTCTAGAGTTTGCCTGTTTGGCATGCAATTCTCTGCGAGTACACATGATATGTGCATGAATGTGGAGTGTTAGCATGAGCCGGGAGATCAATAATGATCTACTCTAAAGAGCCCAACACATTATAGAGGAGAAATCCTGACATTTTAATGATTGGGTTGTTATTGTACTTGTTGTTATAATTTAATAATTTAAGTGAACCCTAACTTGCAACATTCGTTGACGCCCAAGTACCTTATGCTGAGCGTTTTCATTCGTCTCTACTCGTTTCTTGAATGCACTGACATATCCGGCATGCCTTTGACTATCGCCACCGCCAACGATGATACTTAGATTCTTTCCAATTAGTTCTTGCTTTGATGCATAGCCTATAATCAAGTATATGAGAAAGAGTCGGTTTGGTTATATTGCCAAATGAAAAAGGAATCACGCACATGATATACTAGAAACTACTTACCAAACATACTCACGGCAGTATCGTTTACTTGAGTCATGATACCGTCTAGATTTGCAACGATGATTGCATCGAAACTATCAATACCAACCGAATCTTCCCCATTTGATGACAAGCGGGGAGTAGCACGTTTAACTGCTGACAAAGGGCCAGCTAAATCGGGGGTGCTATGAGCTGATGATACATCTACCTCACTTTTCCCTGCCTCCTTCTTTGGATCTGCATCCGCCGCACCCGATGATACAGATATTACACTTGCTCTTTGGGCTACTCGTTCGGAAGTGTTACTGATTGCCTGAGAGATTCTCGTCGTGATATTATCTATAACCTCTGACCTATGAACGAGGAAGTAAGTCAAGATCCTAACAAGAGCCACGCCCAATACAGCTCCGCAACCGCATATTGTGAGGGTTTCTGGTTCTACCGTCCATCTCGATAAAGTGACTGTGAATAAAATGATGGCTACCTTGAACAATTGTATGCAGATGACAGCATAGCGTGGCTTCTTCTTTCCATTCGAGGTGTGATGCATTAGATTCTCGAATGATTTCTTTATACCAGCATGGGTCCACATCATGGCCTCGAGGGTGAGAATAACAACGCCAAGTGCCCCGGAGAAGACGGTAGCAGAGGCCTCTTGTGTGATGACAGGGGTAGCCGCAAGTCTTCGAGTTGCCTTGCCATAATCATATTCACCGCCGAAATCATCCTGTGCGTCGCGCACCACATCTTTTAGAAAGACCTTATACGTCACACCGAAGACTATTAATGCCATACTTAATAACTCAACCAAGTACATGTAACAACCGGCATTGGCTGCGCTTCTTAATAAAGCGTGATCATCGGCATTATGTGGTTCACTCTCAAACTTCAATACCTGAATGAAGATCACCGTTAGGACCCCAAAGGTAGTGATCAAATAGTAGTCCTTAACTTCGGCCGTCTCAACAATCAAAAGGGAAAGGATGCCCTCCCCAATCATTAATAAGGTCCACTCTCCGTATCTGTGAATCACATAGTCGACGTTATAAGGTACCATATACTTTCTAATATCCCCATACTTGTTTGCAGCAAACCACATTGAAACTATGCAGGATACAATGTTGAACACATATCCAAATGCCATCAACGTCATTGGTAGATCCGTGAGGTCCCATAGTTCAGCTCCTTTGTCAGTTTCTGCTAAATATCTACTACTGTTACTCGTAACCTCTTGCTGTTTCTCACTATATTGCACACCAGCCGTAATGGCAGCTGCCAAATATATCAACATAGTCGAAATTAATTGCTTGATAATTGTCAAAGTGTGATTCCGAATTGCCTCCTCATCACCTTGCCCTTTATATAATATCTCTACATTTAATCCCAAGTGCATAAACATTTCTCCGATTATAGCAGAGATAAAGATTATAGTTTCTGTAGAGGACGGGTCACTGAACAATTGTACACTCTTAATATGAACAATGGCTGTACTAACGAATAAGTAACGAACTACCTCAAATAATCGATGATAGTAATCTACCGTGGTAAATCTTGATTCAAATTGCATACTCGTCTCCCAACTTTAAAAGAAATGTATTAGCAATGTGATGAGTACATAAGATGTGCACTAAATCTCTTTTCTGAACAACAAGACATAATATAAACTCACCTATTCCACAAAGGACCAAAACTACCAATGTAAAAGATAATACCTCTTAACCAATATTCACTATTCATTACAGTTGTTAACATCACACCCAGGTTATATGCCTAGAAAGGTAGAAGAGTGCATAGAAAATGAGACATAAGATGTGCACACAAACTTTGTAAACCCAATACCATAAACAAAACATCTAAACACCCCCCACATACACAACATATAATACCAACAACAAACGTACCATGGCAACATAAAACAAATCAAAGAATAAATCACCCCAATTAACATGAGGCAAAACTGAATCCTCACGCCATCTTTGCCGTTGAATCGGAGGACCATACCAAGGAACAATATGTGTATGATGATCTAGAAAGTGTCCATCTTCATCTATATTTTGTAATTCTGTAAATATTTCATCCCATCCAAAGGATGTTATTTGCTTGTTAGATGTGTATGCTGATTGTTTGGCAGCTGATGTTGTTTGTGGTTGTGTAATTTGATTGGTAGGTGATGTTTGCTGCTCAGCAGATTCCTTAGCCTTGGCACGTAACTTTGCAACAGCCGATGCTACCGCAATGTTCGTACCAATATCACTACCGTACAATCTCCTACTACTATTACCAATACCACCACCAGCAGTGTCAGAGGTATTACTAGCACTACGTTGCAATAACAAATCAGTTTGTGATAAACGTCTACGACTTTGTAACTTTTTCTGTGCCTGTAAATAATCTGTAAATGATGGTCCTGCTTGCCGACCACTGCTATTTGTTGAGTTATCGTCTCCGACAGTAGGACTTGTAGGTCCAAATTTAGTTGATAATTCACGATCTAATCCTTGCAATGGTCGACGTTGTGGAGAAGTAGGTGCACCAACATTGCTAAAAGAATCGAGTGACCCTTCTTCCTCGTCTACTACTGCAACGCCTTCTGTTATTGGTTTCATCGTATCAATAATCTAGTGATTGCCGCCCTCTCCACTCTCCGGAGTATATATCAGAGGTTATTAGCGAGGTGCTGCCGGCTGCCACGCCAATTAGCCTCTCATCTCCGTACTAAGTCAGTACGGAAAGGGAGTACGACTTAGCGGAGCTAAGACGCCACGGAAAAATCACAAAACTAGGGCTAAGCGAAATTTTTATTATTTTATTGCAAATTACAAAATTAGATACCTTTAAAAAATAGTGTTTTTCCCACACGGCTAATTTCTAAAAATACCTATAATCAAATTTTGGCCTCACGGGAATAGCCTTACTTAGTAAACGGACAACATTTCACGTACAAATATCGTCTCTTACGTCGGTGCTTACAACACAATAGGATATCATTCTACCGGATAATCCTTCTAAACTTAAGGTCTCCGATACGTATAGAACAGATATATTGAGTGGGTCCGGCTGGTTCCGGCGGTAGTTGAAAGTAGAGCAGCCTCTTTAGGGCCTCTCTATTATTATCATTGCCATCATCAACACAACAACATTCAATCGTTGCAAACGTTACCTTTAGTTGCTCTCCGTGATTGGGTGACGTTGTTAGTGATTTACTACGATTAGATAACGTTAGATAGCGTCTGTTATAGCGTTAGTACCGCCATCGAACAGCGTTAGTGCTGTACTGCATCGCCATCGATCATACAATAGCTCAACATATCAATATGGATGATGACGATGATGACGATTTGTCGAGCAACCCCTACGCAAAATTCTTCAAATCATATCGACATCGTACCAATAGTCGTCGAGATATTAACACGCCTACCCCGAAGAAGTTGCCGGCTAAACGTCCTCATACTACTTCTGGAATAGAAGCATCACGTATCAACTTTGATAATGCAGATGATAATAATGATTCCCCTCAAAAGAAGATCAAAAGTAGTAACAATAACGTGGATGATAGCGGCAACAATACAACCCCTACTATACCATCTACTACGGATATACCACAAGAGCATATTCGTATCATTAGACATGCAATGGAATTCAACTTTGGTATATCATCTCCTCATGATGAACAACTACAAGCAATAAATAGAGGTGCATTCTATGATGGTACTGTTATGAACATTATTGCAAAGACAGCCTTTGGTAAATCAGTAATACCATCAACGATATGCTCTCTCCGCCGCGGAATTGCCGTTATTCTAGTTCCCCTACTCGGCCTAGGATCTGACCAAGTGAACAAGACTATGATAATTGAGAAGAATATCGAATCATATCATATCGATGAGCATCGTTTAGAAGACGCCACATTACTACGTGAACGACTACGTAGTTTAACAGCTAAAGAAAGGGAGAACATATCAATACAGCTATATCTATCTCCATTAGCTTTGGCAGAAGGCTCTGAGTGGATGCCAATACTACGTAACCTTGCACAAAAAGACTTCATATGTCTGCTGTGTATAGACGAAGCTCATTATATTGAGCAGCAAGGTCGTTGTTTTCGTCCTGAGTTTAATGTTGCAGTAGAACAAATGAAAGTACTATACGATATGATGCCCATCAAAGGACCGGTTATTGCTATGTCTGCAACATACAGAAAAGTAGATCAACAAACTGTAGCAAAGAAGCTGGGATTAAAACCAAATTTCATCATCTGGACTGATATGGGACGGCGTGATATCTTCTTCGAAGTAGTCGTATCCGGCAACCCTACGATGTCTGTACAATCTTGCCTGGCACATGACTACAGCAGCCACCGTAATATACAAACGATCATATACACAAACTCTAAGAAGAAGGCAGAAAGTTCGTTAGTATCTATGGCTGAGAATGTGCTTGAGAAGAATTGTATCCAAGGTGAGGTGATGCCTATCACAGGATCGAGTGGGTTAATGGAGAAGACGTTTGTCATGGAAGCGTTTGCTAGACCATTTAATGTTAATGAAGAAGAAGACGATGGCGACAACATATACGCAACTATCGTACCTGCCACCGCTGCTGCTAATGCTGGAATAAGTAGTAAGCGAGCCCATCGGTGCTATAGAATTGGACCACCTCTATCAATGTATGATATAGCTCAAGAGATGGGACGTGTTGCCCGTCTCCTAGATCCACTTTGTTCGGATAGATATGAGATCCATCTTTCGTATCCTCTAGTCATCAGTCTATATGTGCGTATACAACAACAACCTAATAAGGATGAACGGAACAAACAATTAGAATCGTTTTACGAGGTACTTCGGTATTTGTTAATACCTAACAAATGCTTTCATTCGGGAGTAGAGTCTTACTTTGGGGAGGATACAAATAGTAGTTCAAATCCCTGCAGAGACTCCTGCTCCTTTTGTACGGGAATTCACAAAGAGTTGACCGGTGAATTCAATAAGAGGAAGCTTGTTGGATTACTAACGACTGAGTTCTTCAACGGAGTAGCACCTACACATGATAAGTTTACTAAGTTTGTCAAAGATAAGAGAAATGATATATTTGAAGAGGGACAGGCACCTGGCAAATTAGTTGGGCCTATTCATGCGTTATGTCTACAGTTAATTGCAAAGGGATTGGTGGAGCTTGATATCAATACTAGTGAGAAGAAATATGTTGGTACTGATAAATTACAATCGAATCATGTTGTCATTCGAGCCGGAGTTACTAACATTGCAGGATATAAAGAAATGGCTATGTATAATGACAGCCTTTGGTCTGGTTTAACATATGTGTAACACGTAACATAACAAAGCAAGAACAAGCAAGACAATAATCTTATCAAAGTAACGTATATGTACTAAGACGTTACATTGATTTCTATACATTTGCACTTCCATTTCGACGTCTCTCTATCATAATCGTACGGTAGTCTAATTCAAATTGCTGAGGCTCAAAAGTGAAACTTTCTGTACTTGACTTCTCAATACGATCATTAAGAATGCCTCTCCGTTCTGCCATTCTCTTCTTGAAAGACTTGACAGCTAAATGGATTAGTTGCATTCTTTTACGCTTGTTCTCGAGTATCTTCTTTCGTTTCTTCTTTATTACCTTTTTCAGTATAGTCTTACCAGCCACGAATATATCTTTTATTGCCAGTTTGTTGTACGGTTTTCTCTTGATGTTACCCAATGATTTCAATGCCGAAGTAGCCTTCTCAACTTTTTCCTCCTCTGTAAGTTCATCCAACACCTCATCATCATCATCACCATTTACATCGGCTGTCTCTTTCTCTCCGACACTTTCCATTGAGCTGCTGACTGTTGATATACAGTCGTCATCTTCTCCTCCTACCTCTACTTCATCATAATCTCTCTTCTGATCTTCGGCCTTGATTAGATAATCATGAAGTTTCTTCTCGTGATCAGTCAACTCAACCTTTTCCTTCTGTCTATCTATCTCTGATCCAACATTTGTTGGCCGCTGAACAACTTTCCAAAAGTAATTATTATCCATGATAACTTCGTCTTTTGTAGAAAAGATACCAGCATTACACAGTACGCTCTCAAGCTGGATTACATCGGCTTCCTCTGATGTGCCACTTCCACTTTTTGTACCTCCTGCGTTGAAGATCTCATTAGCACAACTTCGTCCAAGCATGATATGCGTCGATCTTTTGACGTCTACATCTAGGGAAGACGAAGATGGTGGTATTTTGAGATGCAAGTTGTAAAGCTCACATACTTCATCAAATGCCATGCCACTTTTTGAATCTGTAAGGACACAAATCCTGTTCATTCTCATGATTTCACGAAGCCATGGTTGAAAAGTTTGGTCGTATAATGCCTCTATTTGTTCACATTGTTCACGCAAGTATATAGGCTTATTCATAATCTTCCACGCTGCCATCCACTCACAACTCTCCTTTTCCAACAGCCAAAAGTCTCTTTTTCTTAGTGCATACTTGCAACGGAGATAACTCTTGGTATACTTCATAAAAAGACTCACTAGTCGAGAAGGTTCATGACGTGTGTTTTCCCAATCATTTTCAAATGCTACTAACAGACTCTCAATTCTACAAACAAACTGGCGTGGAGTCTCGTCATCTCTAATATTCAAATCCAATAACGATAAAGAGTTAATGAAGCATCGATGACGATAGCGTCGGCAAGATTTGTACAACTTCAGAAGAAACTTATCGTGGTCTTGATAGTTTCCCTTGACGGGATCACCCATAACTCGTTTCACTCCATTAGCAACTTGCATTGGTTGGATGAATGAGCCATAGAATAAAGAGTAAATGACACCGCACTGATGCATTTGTTGATGAAAGAGGCCTTTTTGTATCACTATTCTATCCAGTGCCTCTATATGTGTCTTCACGTAATCTTCTTTACCAATCTCAGTCAACTTGCGTAATATATTCATTGAAAGTTTTGAGTGATTGCTAACCGATAATGCATCTCCATATAAGAAGACGTTCCGATTGGAGGTATTTTTACACGTTTTGAAGCTTGCGTTGTTCGTCTTTTCAATTAAACCTAATGACTCATTGAGTGTTGCACTTGTGAGCATCATTCCCTCGTTAGATGTTTCTTCTCTTGGACAAAGAGGAAAGTGATAGAACTTATCCTTATCCTTTGAGTATGGATTGATATGATTGATAGTATCTGATTGATATTTGTTTACTCGATATAATTCTTTCGATGCTTGGGACATTGATTCAACAAATGTTTCCTCCTTCTCTCTATCCCTACGCATGTTTGGCGGTAGCTTCGATTGATGGCTATCATCGGGAGACTTACCCTCATTGTCAGATAACTCTTCTTCCTTCTGTAATGCAACTTCGTCCTCCCATGCATGTACATCATCTCTCAAATAAAGTCTAAACGAATTTAATTCTATCAAGCGTTGGAAACGAATGACGTTTTCGTAGTGTTCATCGGTTGTGTATACCCTACTATCGGTATCACTTACATTACAAAACGGGTGAGCACGAAACAATATGTCCTCTGTCGTTGCTGCTTTCGGCACTCGGGCTCGGAGTGGAGCCGGGATATATTGATCAACATACTCTAAGTCCTTGCAATCATCAAATCCCGGCATAGACTCTACAATCCAACCAACTTTCGGCCACATGACACCTCCGTTTTGAATTGCCTCTATCTGCGTCTTTATCTGAGGTGTGGTAGATATACTATCTTTGTCTAATATTGTACCGGTAATGACTGAATAATATATATCGTGTCTAACACATGACGTAATAGTGAATCGAATTTCTAACGGTGATTTCATAATAGTTCCTATTGGTAATATGAACGTCTTGTCCTTCTTGATATAGTATGCAGTACCCCGAAGATAGACACTAGATTTGCCATCTGTCTGATATACTTTAGGTATTTGTCTCTGCCAATTGTCAAAGGATGATGATAAAGTAGGCTGTTCGTCTATCTCTTCCTTACGTGCTGGAGTACATTCTTCAAATAGCTTATCACATTCATTCCATGCAGTTTTGAGTGTACATGCTGCTGCATTATGCATGCTCTTCTGTCCTGGCTGACGGAATCCTTTACAATGATGGGCAAGGGGTGATAGCATTGACCAGTGCTTCAGTTGCTTTTGACTTCTTATTCGTATCATTGCTAGAAAGTATTCTAATGTGGCTCGCTCACTACGACTAAGTTCGTTACTTTCGCCCTCATCTATATCATTAGTTTCGTCAACAGTATCCTTCTCATTCTCATTCTTAACCAACGGAATTGCAAGAAGTACAGCATCGTATCGTGATGAGACAGTAACAGCCAATATACTATGCATAGAGGGAAATTCAGTTTTGAACCTAGTATACATCTCTTCAATCTCGTCATCTGACAGCAGCTTTTCTGATATGTATGTGAATGTGGAGTACTTTTGACGATACTTATTTTCATATATGCTGTCAACGTAATTAGCAAACGAATAAAGTTTTTCTTCTGACAGCTCTTCCTTCATCTTTTTAATAAGAAATTGTGTATCATTCGCTATTCTAGTATCTTCCTTGACCGTATCAGATTCCTTATATTTATCGTTGCTCTTCTGCATAACATCTAATTTGATTTGCTTACAGTTAGACGATGCACGATAGTACTTCATAAGGACCTCAATTGTTGAAACTACACATCCTTTCACCTCCCACAGATTCTTAATTAACGGATCAGCAAGGCCGTCATGGTTGGCAGAGACTGTGGGGAACTTGATTAGGTCATCTAGAACTTCATTCTCTGATACAAGTTTGTATATTTCGATGTAGGGTATACTTCGTAGCCTTAAGAGAGCAGTCATTCTCTTTGAATACCGACATAACTCAACATTGATACCTGCATCTCCATTCCAATGTGCATTGATAACAGTTTCGGGTAAACCAACATTCTCAAGTTCTATACGTTCTGGGTAGTTCTTAACACGTGCAGGAAACTCAAGAGCTATTTGATTATCTCGTATTATCTCATGCTTCTTCTTCATATGTTGATATTGTTCTTCTTTTTGTGTATAATGTAAACCGGTACACGTATCGAGCATGATGCGTTTGAAATTAGTGGTAACATCCTCTATTGCAGTCTTTGCGTCTTCCTTCGTTGTTGATGTTATAGGCGGAATAACTATAACTATTTCATCTCCGGGTCTAAGTTGGACAATACGTTTAGGTACAAGACGTTTGTAATATAAAGATTGGGTAGAATGAGATCGTGGAGCATGTGCATCAACTAAATCATCAGTCGTATATGACAATATGTTTTGAGATACATTTACTTGTATATTATTAGATGCGTTTAGTGATGATGTGCGCTTACGTTTAGATGATTTGGATGTTTCACTATCTTTAGATTGTTTGCCTAGTCCCTTCTTAAATACAGCATTTACTTGACGAGGCGTATTGCTGAGAGCACTCTTAATCTCTTTTGCTTTGTTAGCCGTCGGCTCTAAAGATGCAGCCACCTTCTTATTTGATCGATGCATAATATCTGATATCCTATCAGCCATCACATCTAACCCACTACTCCTACTACTACTACTACTTCTTCTTTTTGATTTTGCCGACATGATGATACCTAGATAATCTACTAATACTACTAATAATAATACGTTGCAATAATAACGACGCAGTATTGTACCAATATCAATGTATACTATATACTACTATTGAATTAATAATCTAATCTAATACGCTATATCTTGCTTGCTCTTGCTTTGTATTTGTGTATATATAATAAGCTCAGTAACAACGTTGTTATTATTCGAGGGCGGTTATTGGCGGCAACATTTGCAGTTGTATACAGTATTAGCAACGCTACTTTATTTAAGGGCGGTTATTAACAACGCTTGCAGTTGTGGTATTGTATTACATAGCGCCACGTTACTATTTTGAGGGCGGTAGAGGGCGGTTGATTATAATTATTCGTGTGAATTTTAGGTATTTTGAGCAGCCCTGTGATTTTTCTGTGGAGTCTTTGCCTACGGCAAAACGGTATCCCTTCCCCGATTTTAGCCGAGCAAAGAGTCCAATTGGAGTGGCCGGCTGCCCTCAGACAACATCTTTTTTAGGGGGCAGTTATCGTACCCTGCAGCGCATGCCCGAAGCCCGTCTCGAAGCAACTCATCAAGCTATGAGTCTGAGTCTCAAGGTAAAGGCCAAGGAATGAAATTCTACTTACTTTAATTTACAATTGAATCTCTACTGTGTTTGTATACTTTTGTACTCTTTCCTATCACAAACAAGGAAGAGAGCAGCTATTAAGGATACCCTTAAAACAAATAATTCTTTTTATCCCCCTGAACTGATATGTAGAGCTTGAATCCCCCACAACTCAATCAGCCTTGAAAACCTTGTATACCTCTTGTAATAAGATCTTGATATAAGAGAACATATACAAGGTTACAATATAAATACTTAAACTCTCGGACAAAATCTGAGCCTTGATGAACCCCTTGAACGGCAACTGTACCTCTTAATTACAACTAGCAGGACAGTCGGTACTTCCTCCATTACATTGATTATTAGGCACAGCATCGGTACAATCATTGCATCCCTCGGAACGGTTGCAACTGCTGTTACCGACATCGACTTGGAGGTTCGAGCAAGCACCTGTCTTTTTACTATAAGTAAGAGATGGAAAGAGATGAGAAGTGAGAAATGGGGTTGATTAAGCATCGAGAATGTCATGAACAGCCATAGTAGCCATAAAAGAAACTTACCAGCTTCCATTTCCGATGTTCTGGGAGTTAGAAGTGGTGTCACTGGAGCAAGATTTCTCAGCAGTACTATAAAAGAGAAGTGAGAAAGGAATGATATGAGATAATGACATATGATATACTGATCAAATTTTGATGAAGTAAACGTACCAGCTGCCGTCACCAATGGTTCCCGAGTTAGCTTGACACGAACCGAGGCCAGTGCATGAGCCATCTTTAATAGTGCCGGAGTTAATTGAACATGAAGGGTCGCCAACACTATCTCCTCCCTTGGTGCATGATCCATCCCCTATAGTCCCGTATGATGCTATACAGGAAGCCTCCTCAAGGCATGATAATTTCCCTATTGACGAGTTGGGTACCACGGCACCACCCGGTCCGTCTAACCCAAAGTTAAGGCATGCATTCTTGCCTTTGCAACTTCCATCGTCAATTTCCCCCGCGTTGCTAGCACAAGCTAATTCGCCATTACTGATGAATGATAACAAAGAGAAAGAGATAATGTTGTGAGGTGTAGATAGTTATGAGTTGTTCCAATTAAAAGTATGAAACAAACTTACCAACTATCATTTCCAATATCACCCTGGTTAGCGAAACAAGATTGACCGGCAGTGCATGAGCCATCTTTAATAGTGCCGGTGTTGCCTGAACAAGAAGATGTGGTGGCGATGGTTGCGCCATCTCCTCCTACCGTACATGATCCATCGTCAATTGTCCCCGTGTTGAATTCACAAGCTAAGTCGCCACCGCTATGTATTAAATAGGTATTGAAAGGAGTTAAAGAGAGGATGAGGGTGATGTTGACACAGGAGTGTTCATAAGATATAGTATGAAGTAAACGTACCAGCTGCCGTCACCAATGTCACCCGAGTTAGTTAAACAAGATTTACCGGCAGTGCATGAGCCATCTTTAACATTGCCAGTGTTAAATTGACAAGAACCATGGGCAGTGCATGAGCGATCACCAATAGTACCGCCCTCGCCGCCTGCACAAGAAGGAGGATCATCGATTCCTAAACTGCCTACGGTGCATGACTCATCTCCGATGGTACCATATGAGGCAGCACACGAAGCATCACCAATACACGAGGACTTTCCGATTTTAGAACCAGCCACCTTGGCGTTCGCAGGGTCGATGGCGAGATTATAACCAAAAAGCTGACAAGCCAATTCACCGATACAACTTCCAATACCACGGCACAAAGGACCAGAACAACATTCTCCAATAGTTCCCGAGGCACCTTGGCAAGCATTATCACCGACACAACTATCAGCTCCAACAGTGGCGTCGAATGTGTAAGGTCCAGTGTCCTCACAAGGATCATCAGCATTCTCAGGATCACAGGCCGTTGCCCAACAGTAGCACTTGTTGCTGTACTGTGAACCAAGCTCATTCTCACAACATTCCAATCGGGTAGACCACCGTTCGTCAGGGTCGGAAGGTGATACACTCGTTGACTCAGCTTCGGAGATCCTTGTGTTTTCACAAATAGCATAGGCATAGTCGTTATTGTAGTTATGGTACCAATTATTAAGTGGTCCATCTTCACCAGTTGGGGCACTTGTCGGCCTTAGTCCCGCTGGCAAGGCATCATATACAGCCTCCATACATGCTCCACTTACTTGAGTGGAATAATGAGCCTCACAACACTCCTCTGCAGTTTCATAGGTGTTCTGCCCTACGATGACATATAATGGGACTTCACCATCATCATTGAGAAGATTGGTACAAGTTTGATCTGCAAAGTCATTTTCGCTTTGATCTGGATAATAGAAGGGTGTACGACCTTTCATATCAGCAGTAGATGGTGCCGTTGTGGGTCTCTCTCCCGCTGGTAAGGAGTCCAAACATGCTTGACTCTCTTGAGTTCCGTACACTTCCAAACAACACTCTAACTCGGTTTCAAAGGTGTAATATTCGGTAACATGTGATGGGACTTTACCATCCTCGAGGGCATTGGTGCAAGTTTGATCTTCCCACTTAGCAGACCAATCGGGGAAAAAGAAGGGTGCAATACCGCCATCAACACCCGTTGGGCTACTTGTTGGCCGCTCATTATCTGGTAATGCATTTAAACATGCACCAGAAGCTTGATCCTTATACCTCTCTTGACAACATTCAAGTTGTGTATCAAACAACTCTGCTTCGGTACGATGAGGGTTTGGTACATCTACATTACTAAGACATGTACCGTCGACATACCCTACATCATAATCGGGATACCAACGTTCATCTTCAGTACCAGCGGCGGGCGCGACGTATTCTGGAGTGTCTTTTAAACATTTAAGACTTGATTGATCGGCATAACTCTCCTCACAACATTCAAGTTGGGTAGAGTACTTTTCAGTGGTTACATCATTTGGTGTATCGAATGTACTGTTTTAAAAATGGGGAGGGGGAATGAAGAGTTATGGGTGGGGGGCGGAGGGGTGTAGTGTTTAGTAAAAAGTGGCAACAACTAAAAATGAAAATACCCCGAAACCCGATGGGAGTTTAGTATAAGGGTGCAAGACATCCACGCCGCCTAATCCCCAACAAAAAACCTTAACCATCTAATCTTAACCCCCTAAAAGACAAACCCCCCAAATAAATCTAAAAACAGCACACAACCAAAACAATAATTAAACTTACCTAATACAAAGTGCAACCTCATAATTCGTATCTCTATCAGGATACCACAACTCACCCAATGGCTCTTCCGTCTCCCTAACCAACCCGGCAACATCATAACAATTATCACCAGGCTGTCCAGGATAACTCTTATCACAACATGATTCAGCATCATCATGTCCTTCACCACTTGTACATGATTTACGTAAGGAACAATACCCGCCACTCCACCCGGCGGAATAGACTGGATAATGTCTTTCTGATTCATTGGTATAATCTTCTTGTGTGGGGTACCAACATCCGTTTGGCGCGACGTATCCTGCTCCGTCGTTGTCAAATCCTGAGGAGTCCAGGTTACGGTGTTGTTGTTGTTTAGATTGTTGTTGAGATTGTGTGGCTACGTAATATTGGATAGTCGATTCTTTAAATTTGTTGGGTGCTCCTTCGTTGTTTAGTGATTGTAACATTTCCACCATACTCCTCTTATCATCGGTATTTGATTTGTTATTGTTTGTTATTCTGCTTCCGCCTCGAATGAATGAGGAGGAGCCCTCTACTATTGTAGTAGAGGTGGCTAGTAGGATGGTTAATGTTGTTATCTTCATTATTGTATTTGTGATGTGTGGTTTATGCACGTCTTTTTTTGCAATTGCAATTGCAATATGCTAAGATTTAGAGCCGAGCTTCTAATTAGTAATAATAACAATCCTGACGCTACTACGATAGTTCAGAGTATAATAGACAACAAAGGGCAATGGAAATGGCTAGTAATTACAATTGCAATGATATATAGTCTGTTTGCCGATGCTGAGCCCTTCAGAAAATATTTGGGCTTGTATTTGTAGGATACCGCTAAATAGGCTTGGCATTATGCAGACATTGAGTGATAGTAAGATAGTAAGACCGAGAAGGTTTATTTATTTGCCAAGCCCAATTTTGTCTCAGAAAAAAGGATGGGCCCCACTGGTACTCACATGAAAGGTTGATTCGTAGACCTCTAAATCTAAAGAAACCACCTACCTTGATCTCGTTTTATCGCCAGTCTGATTCGCCAGCAAAGAGCAAAAAAATTAAGGACATCACACTAAGGTTGATGGAGTTAGTATCGCCTCAATCCCTCATCAATTTGGATCTCTTGATACTATCAACGTACCATCTTACTCAGTTTTTAACGCTCTATTCAATAGTAGTACATAGACCGTGAGCGATTGTGTTGATAGGGAGATATTAGAGGATACTGTCTGTCGGGACTTTTTGAGATTGTATTACAACTCTCTCTTAGCCCCAAGTTATTGAGATATATCTACAATATGAGTAGCAGCAAGCGTAAAATTGAAAAAATATCAAGCAGTACTCTACAGATTGGGTGTACTCTACAGATTGGGTATGTGTAATGTACATTATGTACCCTTCGTATCCAACAATACATGGCTATAACAACCGCGGGTGGGAAGATAAAGTAGAGGAATACTTGGGTCAATCCGACTAATAGGACATACATTCCAATATCATCTCCTCTTTCACATGGTATGCTTGGATCTGATTCACATCCTCGTGGCGCCTTATAATATGGACGAGGACATGTGGTTTAGTTTTTATATGACAATTATGAAGTGTACAATAAAGAACACATATCATATACACAAAATGTACAAACTAACACAACAAACTCACCTTTCCATACCAACAACCAAATCCTCCAGGGTTAATATTGTCAGTTAGTGCCGGAACCAAAGTAACTAAGCAAGGATAAACCCATGCCACTAAATGTATATACTTTTCAATCCATTTATACTTCATTTCATTATAATTATTCTTCATACCCATAAAAGCCTGTAATACCAAACTACCATAATATGTCGGTACGACCATTGCAAACATTATACTAATAAATCCTTGTGCTGTACAAGTTGCAATATTACCACTGGCACTTATATAATTTGGTGTGCCTTCGGGTATAGCCCAGCTACCTAATATGTATGATGTTGATAATGGTAATAATGCAATATTCATTGATAAGACGAGACGTTGGTATATTCGACTTAATCGTTTACGTTCTTTATGGAGTAGGTAATAGATTATGTAGGAGGATGATAGGAAGGATATTATTGCAAATGGTTTACAGGCGTAGGCTAGACCTTTTTGTTGTGCTAGAGATGGGGTTGTTGTTGACATTGCTGCTGAATTGTTTTGGTAGTGAGTAATACTATATCAGCATGAGATCTATCGACCTCGATAATCTAGATATACTCTCTATCGATCTCGATGTTTATCTATTTAGGTGAGATGTGCACGGTACTCCTATGTGTTTAGTTTTGTAGGTTTGTGCTGTCGTGCTCCGTCCCTACTATGAGCACACTCCTGTGCCTCCGCTCCTCTCAGCTATCAGTTTTGCTATTTGCCACCTCAACACTTCCGTGAGGGAGGCAGTAGATAAAAATATCTTTTGAGATAGAATTCAGAATCTCTTGAGAAGATAACCAGGCAAGAGGGTAGGTAATATGTTTCATGTACGTATGTATCACCACATCACAATCACAAGCTCTCTCGTATTCAAACAACCACCATGCATAGTTCAAAAACCACTCCACAAACTCAAAGGATACACCAAAAACATAGAGATATTGGCTTCATTTGGTCATCCTCTTTGCAACTCTCGGAAAGATATGTTATATGCACGTCATCTGCCTTAGATTTGGGTAAATCATCATTGTGGGGATGAAATATACGTCTACTATTGATCAATAGATAGTGGAGGAGGAGAGAGTGGCTGTAGTGAGGAGAGCGAGGATACCGGTTATGGTATCCTCTCGAGGAAATATGACATATCATGTGCACACATGATTTTCTCTACCGATGGCATTGTATTAAGTGACAATTATGAATTATATTATCATCTAGTTCTACTGCTACTACTACATCAAGCTACTCTATCTATACACACGAATCATCCACAGTTGTCGGCGTTGATTCGTCATTCTCAATTGAACACTTTGATTGAACTGGTTGAGTCGATATGCCATCTGACACTTCTCTCTCGTTGCAACCACTGCCACTCTCTAATTCTAATCTATCCGATCTATTATTCCCCAACACAAGTCCTGAAAAGGTTACTCGCTGAGTATCCATATTCTTAACTGACGAAGAGCTTGGTTGCGAGACAAAGCTGTTATCTCCGATTTGATTCCGAAATGACGACTTATTGGACTGTGAACGGAAGCTACTGTCCAACATCTGAACCTTCTGCTTGAGCCGTGCCCTTCTTATCTGTATGAA
>Ga0214479_100312_pt1 | contig 30857 bp, 20 predicted proteins | sample M1_20Mar14CPVII9_5_FD_165054 | JGI IMG/M metagenome (GOLD analysis project Ga0214479, IMG submission 165054) | Marine eukaryotic communities from Monterey Bay, California, United States - M1_20Mar14CPVII9sort6BwellE14 | ecosystem: Environmental > Aquatic > Marine > Unclassified | place: USA...
TACAACTCGACGAGGCGAAGCACACAAACCGCAGAAGAAGAATCGAGAAAGCTATCTTCCTGCTTGAACTGTTCACATTATTCTTAAAAATGGCTCACTTCATTATTTCCATTGCCATCAGCATTATCATCATTTACATCTACAACATCTTCTTGAGCATTACCTTCATTATCATTTGCATCTGCTACAGTTTCATCTTGTGGCGCCACTTGTACTTGTCTGCCTCTTCTTAAGAATCGTTGCCACCACCCAACATTTGGTAAGTTTGGGTTTGCCGGGTCAACAACTGTCACGGTCTCACGTCTAACAACCTCAAATGCAAAGTTAGGAAGAGGTATCCAAGAAGGCAAGATGTTCTCGGTACTAAATCGCATCAATGATTGTTCCACGGCAGGTTGTCTATTATCAGCACCATTATTTCCCAGGCCAGCAGCAGCTACTTGTGGACCAAGACCACGGGAGACCTGTTCATGTCGACCAGTAACAAGTGATGCGCGACATAAGGGGCATTTAGCCACGTCGAATGATCTTTCTCTTTCCAATACATGACGTAAGCAGTTTGTGTGGAACAAATGACCACATGGCACCTTCTTTATTTCACCAATCAACATTGTATTAAGACAGATACAGCAAACATCTCCAGCTGCAGATGCTTTACGAATCTCTAGATCGGTAGCATCGGGGAATTTACTGGAAGATGCGCGTTATCATGATTTATGATGATGAAAGAGAGGAGATATAACTCATATTAGTACATGTGTTTGCAAAGCAATCATATCATAAAACAATACAAACGCGACTTTCCTGTCAATCTCTCGTTGGATGCGGTGAAGATTTCGTCTTTCAGCAATCTTCTTTCCAATCATAGATATTGAGCCATGCAAATGAAGTGCAATCACCCTACATGAGAATTGACGAGTTAGTATTGTGAGCATGTATGTGTATAAAATAAGATGACACATGAGAACGCTTACCCATCAGCTAGTGTAAATGATGTCCCATGAGTCGACCATAAATGAATGAAGTGAGCCATTTTTAAGAATAATGTGAACAGTTCAAGCAGGAAGATAGCTTTCTCGATTCTTCTTCTGCGGTTTGTGTGCTTCGCCTCGTCGAGTTGTACTGCTTGGTTGATTTTCTCTAGCTCATCGTCAAGGGAAGAGTCCTCATCTTCTCTAGAGTCTCTTACACTGGTATTAGTATCATCCGGCTCCTCAGTATTATTTCTCTGTGCATGAAGCTCTAGTTGTCTCTGTTCTAAGTGCTGCACACTAAAACGATGAGACTCTTCTATTGTCAAAGCATAATACTTGACAATATGCGTTACAGTTCCGAAGAACATGAGCAGACAATCAAAGGTCAATAACAGTAGCTCACTAAAACCAATAGAATGAAAAGCTGTCGCAAAGCAGCTCATTGCAGCTACGTCACACACCAACACTAGAATCAAAAGACGCAATGACCCTTTACACGGAGGTTCACCACTCTGAGAGGTATGATTGGAGGTCATACCAGCAAGATGTGACAAACTTCTCATAAATGAGAGAAGAGTGTACCATGACAACAGTATAAAGAAATCAATACCATCTGGTTCCAATACCGATGAAATGATAAGGAGCTTAAACAAAAGGAAGCCAAAGAAGTGTTCTCTTCCGCCTCGTCTTCTACGGCTTGTTTCATCTTGTGGGGGAAGCAATGTAGCATCTGCGTTATTTGATGTATTGATAGGTCCAAGAAATAAATCTGCAACTGCAGTTTGAAGTAAATATACCACCGCAAGTAGAAGATTGGCCACTGCAATTAGCCTTGGTGTAGATGTAAAGACCTTATCTATAATATTCATGAAAGTTGTATAGTGTTTTGACTCTTCTTCGGTAGTACTTGTTGATGTGTCTACAGTTTGACTTCCGTCATTCTTGTTAGATAGGAATGGTGATATTGAAGTAAGATCAATCTTGCGCAAGATAGGAGATAAATGAGGATGTAACTTAATCTTCTTCTTCTTGGTATTCTTCTGTTTTGTATTCTTCTCAAGGTGCTGTTTGTCTGTAATTTCACCTACTAATGTATCATTATTATTATTATCACGTTTGTGTTTATTCGTCCATTCCCAAGGAGGTAGCCACCAACTTTTTACACTACTAGATTCGTTTGCTTCATTATTATTAGTGGTAACTTCTTCAATTTGTGTAGACTTGATGAGAGTTGATGGGTAACTTACAATTTGTTGCAATATCGAGCAATGCTCTGCTAAATGACTAGACATACCCAATGTAAACTTTTCCCACATATCAAACCAGGTATTTGTGTTTTGTGGCAATGGAGATGATGGTTGCTTAGATGTCTTTGACGTATGTTCCACAACTGCTTCCCAACCAAACATTCCCTTCTTTGTATTAGATGATAATTTATTGATATTAATGACATTTCCTTGACTATCCAAAGCGGCGGCGGCAGCTGCATGTTGTGACTTGACATTATTAACTGCCTGATTTACATATATCTCTGAATAAGGATTGACGACGCTAATTCGGATAGATTCGAATGATAAATGTGATGGATATATTGCAAAAAATGCAAAGAATATACTTATTATTAAGTACAGTTGTATATTGCACATTGAATATAGTTTATACAGTCCATTGCGTCGTCGTATAGTATCTTGACGACGCTGATTTGTTCTGAGGCCATTATTATTATTTGGTATTGGCAGATTGGGTATATTATTTGAGCTCATAACCGGTATCCACTCAAGCGAGATGGTCAATACTAAACACTGTACTAAGGATACCGTATCCTATTTTGGATACGGTAAGATACGGTATCTTTCCAAGACAAATTATGCAAGCCACGTACCTACAGGCAACAAAAACAACCACATGCCCCTTTCGATGTGCTATTTCTGGCTGTTTATTGGTTTGAATCAGTGAATCCAAGACACCATACTGGTTAATCAATAGAGAGATTAATAATAAGTTACATATATACATAAAATATAACAGATTGATATTATATCATGCTACTACGCCGTAATCATATTATATGCATTGCAGCTGTTCTCTCGTCGTTGAGAGATTATACTACATATGCTCAAGAGGATGAAACTCTCAATACAACAGACACAGTAATTGAAATAGATAGTGATAACGACGCACCATTTGTCGTTGACGATGCAACTGCAACAACTACCACATTGGATAACAGCAATAATACCGATAGTAAGGCGTCATCGTTGCTCGATGCATTTAATGAGTACACCAACCCTGATAATGATACAAGTGTCGGTATAGAAGAGGTAGAAGATGACATTGAAGATATAGAGACTTTCGATGATGCAAACGCAACCCTGCTCGAGGAACTAGATGATCGAACGACCAACAACGTGTTCAAGCTTAATAATCTTAATTGGACCAACATTGTATTTGATCCATCCACAACATGCAGCGAAACTGTACACTTCTGCATTGATATGCCGTGGCAAGAAACCACATCACCCGAAGAACTCATATCTGCAATGAAAGAGAAGTATATACACTTCTCCGATGGATGGTGGAACCATATTGAGGATGATGTGAATAATAGATATGAGTTGTATAAGTCAGCACTAAAGCTTGGTATATCGGCAATTAACGACAGTCAGTCGGTACAAACTTATGGTATTGGTGTTGTTGTTGATAATGTTAACTCGATTGATCATTTGAACAACAAATTTAGTGTTACTATGAAGATATATCTTTTCAAGATTGAACCAGAAGATCCACCTGAGGTAAGTTTTATATGTGTACCTTATATGTTGTATGGTTACATATGATATCTCTTCACAACAAGCTCACATACCATATCAATATATGTTACATTCCAGTCATTAAAAGAAGCATATGGTGATGCTAGATCAAAGGACTTTTCTGTTGTGCGTTTCGAGAATGAAGACAATGCAGATCAACCATATTACGAACTACTCAAGAAACCGTGGTCAGAAGTGAAAGATCTGTCTAGGTATAAAGAGGCACAGCCTGTTGAGAATAACTTTTGTAGTCGATCTTATTACAAACGTATGAGATTACTCACTATGGAGGAATACTCAGCCCTTGGTCCAGGTTTACAGATCCAGCACGCAACGTCGAGCCCAAGTGCAGTCGGAGATGATCAAGGAAATCTTCTTCACTTACAAGCAAGCGGTGTAACCATATTGTTTGACTCCCCAAACTCTAAAATGTTCCCATTTCAAACTGATGTAAGTATTATATTGTTGTTCATGTGCTTGTGTATTACTTGTCTGCACAGCTACTAATCACGACCATAGTTGCTAGACATCAACTTTTACTTTCCGAGGGGTAGACAGTTTGATCGGATTATGTTTTGTGTTGATAACCAATATACTGGGATAATGATGCCTATGGAAGGCTCATTTGGGCGTACAAATGATAATCAGAAGGTGAGTGTAAATAATGCATGTACCATATGATATCTCTCCGCAACAATCTCACATATCAATATAACATTCCAGGACTATTTGTCGCTTATCCCTTCAATTCGAAGTACATTTGCTCCTCCTTTCATTGGAAAGACTACTCAACACATGCGCAATAACTACGGTGATATGAAGGATCTCAACAATAATGGAAACAAAAACGTGCAACTCGCTTCTTTTAGGATCCTACATGTTGCAGAATTAATTGATGGATCTCAAGCAGCCCTGCCCTTTTTCTTCATTTTATTACAAACATATGCAACATGGTTTGGTCAGTCTCCAGAATCTGTTGTTGGGGTTAGCGAAATGATTACCACCGGCCTGGAAAGTCCGCGTTAGTACTGTTTTATCATGTGAATGTTTGTGCTCATATGAAGACTCGATGATTTTGATACTTCATTTGAACTTAGTTTGCCTTTGTCTGACTGCCTTTAAACAAGATATACTAACAGAAGTTTCAATTGTCTCTCTTTCAACATCACAAATCGTTACAACGCGCATCCAGTCATTAAACACCATTGTCACTGCACAGAAAACGTATCTTCTGTATCAAAACAAGGTATGTGTTGCTCGTCATGAAAGATACCCCTCTATGCATACCTGCTAATAACCTTTCTGCTCCTCTCTCTTCTTTCTCACACTTCTACCAAGCTTACAAATATGATCTATCTAACATATGCGGTTGTCATGGCGAAGATTATAGCGGCAGCGTTCATGGCCTCTGTAAGCATTAGTGCAAGCTCCGGAAAGTATCCCAGGATCGTTAGACACAGAGCTATCATCTTTTCAAGTATAAGATTGTTAGCGTTTTTGAGTTCACTCTTTTTGTTCCCAATACTCATGACATCAACGGATTATTTGACTGGTCAACAGAGTGAATACCCTGCACTATACTACTTTGTTGCCGTTTTGATCGTTTTAGTAATGACAATGTTTTGGTGGAGAGCCTACCGTCAACATCAAAAGGCTAAGCTCAATGTTGAACAGCAGGATGAAGAGATGGCAAACATAACCAAGTCACCATTACCTCAAACTGGCTGGACAGCTGAGCAGGTGTCTCATTGGATTGGGAAGTCAGAGGAGCTGAGAGAGAATGCAAGTTTGACAGAAGGCGAACTGGAGGGTATTGCGGCCAAGTTTCTCGAGGCTAAAGTCAAAGGCGAGATCTTTGCTGAAGTTTCTAACGATAGAGAAAGTCTTGTGGAAATTGGTTTGTCTTTAGGAGAATCTATGCTGTTTGTCCAATCCATGAACAAACTGAATGACAAGATGAAGCCTTATGAGATGAAACATCATATCGAGACCGCTATGCTAGAATCGGCTTCGTCATCGTCAATTGAAAGTATGGATAAAAAGTTTATCAAGTCGAATTAAAGTTCCAGATGGCTCTATCGGCATTCTTGTGTGTTTGAAATTGTGTTTCGTCCGTCCCCGTTCCATTAAGGGGCTATTTGGGGATTGGACCAAGTGAAAGAGTATTTGTTTGATTCTTATTAGATAACTAATGATCAAACAAGTCCTTACTCCACAATACCTAGTCGATTATATATATCACTGACTTTCTGATACAGACCAACAGACTCCATTAACTCTCGTTTCCTCGTGTTCTCGTCTGAGTCCAAGAATACTATATCACCTCGAGCTGGAAGTACCACTCTAAATCGATCAATGTATGAACTAATCAATGCAGAAGCTGACGACATTTGACGAGGTCGTGATGCAGATGAGGCTAAGTATCCTTGATAATCAAGTCGAGGTCCCTGTGGTGGTACTGGACTCGATGAGCTAATAGAATCATCATCCTCATCATAGTTGTCTTCAATAGCAGTATTACCTGAACTTTCTATTGGCAAAGCATGTCCAGAACAACATATGCCACGCTGGGGTAAGATATAAGTAACGCTACCGAATGTTGATCCGGGTGTGTATACTGCCAATAGACGATACTTCTCTTCACGTTTTCGTATTGCCTCGGATGAGTATAATTCATCTTCTTCTGTACTATTGGTATCATCATCACTACTATCCTTTTCAATATCAACTTGATCATCTGGTGGAAGTTCTCCCTGAGTCAATACCTTTGCCTTGGTATCATCATCCCATTCCTCAATAGTTAGTGGCCGTCCAGTTTCTACAAACTTATTCTTCACACTATCTTTTCCTTCTCCTACTTCTTCCCAACCCCACGGTCCATACCCATCTAATACCTGTGTTACCTCCTCACGACATTCTCGCGGTATATCTAATCGATACATGATAACTTGTGCACTTGGAAATGTCTTCTTCCACTTTGTTAATTCTGATTTACGTTTGACATATACTCCAGGAGAGGTATCATAATGTATACATTGTTGATTCGTTAGTAGTATAACATCAAGGTTTGCTTTACTACTTGTTGTATCTTCTGATGATGATGAGGTTGATACTGTCGTGTTGTTGTTGTATTCTGGATCCATAAATGATCGTATGTCATTAACTAATCGATCTGAATAGGGTGGCAAGTCTATCAATGCAAATGATTCTTGCTTGTCCTCACTGTCCTTATTTGTGTCATCTAATGATACCAACCATCGTACCGGCTCTTCACCGGCATTACCCAATGTAGATATTGTATCAATCCGAGCTACACCTTGATGTCTTGAACTGTCCTTTTCATCATCGTCATCGGCATCTTCTTTTATCTCTTTATAACCAATTGGAAAACCATCATCATCATAATTAAACTCAATCTTCTTCTCATTATCATCACTATTACTACTAATAATACCAGTAACTATTGGTGTTAATGTAGTTTCAAATCGTTCTTTATTCTCTGGACTTTTAGTTTCTAATTGATCTGATAATGAAATTCCAGTTTTGGGTATGTTATATTCCTTGTAATCATCATTCTCTTCCTCGTTACCATTGACTATTGATTGAGATTTACTTAAAGACTTTTTAGATATTTCTATTGGTTGGTTATTGGTTGTCTTCTTTTGTGATGATATACTCTTTGACTTTGATTTCTTGGTGGTACCTTTGCTTGTAGCTTTTAATACATCTTCTAGATTATCACCGTTATCTATCTCTGCATATAATTGTGTATTGCTATCTCTAAAGATATTGTCATGCTGTTGATGTGTCGAAATTTTGCAACGATGATTTGTATTGCAATAACAATCAGTTGCTAAGCGAGTATCTCGTATTGGCTGTATTATAAAGGCGGATACTTCTTGTAATATCATACCGAGGACTAATATAATTGATATGGGTAGCATTTTAACTGATATCATTGGCAGCGAGTGAGTTGATGGGTAAGATACATAAGATGTGTTTATTTCGAGTTTTTCGGTGTCTTTGGTCATCGTCGTCTATCTCGCGGCTAGAATATGGCTGCTAGCTAATCAATGGTAGAATTATATCGATATTACTATTCAATTTGTTGGTTGTAGGTAGTACTATGAATTGGATCTTTTGATAGCTTTTGATGGTCGTCTGTCCGCCTCACCCAGAGGGCCTCACCACTCGAGCGTCCCGTGCACACCAATAGAAAGGAGCATGATATGAGTTCGATGTTATCGTACCTTACACTGAATGATTTGATAAATAGGTATTAAGAAGAAAATATTCATTCCAAATCCACCATTTGTCTTAGTATCATATCGCCTCCCCCTAATGACTCTCTAGAGATGAAGGTAAACCAGCCACAAGGTCTCATGATAAAAAAAAACTCAACCATCGCTGATTGTAGAGTACCGTATGGTTGGAATGTTATGCACTAAAATTTTTTCAGGTGAAGTTTCCATAGCCGACCCATATATCGATAGAAAGCTTATATAAAGAGCTATCCATTGATGCATCATATAGTGCCATAACTTATTTGGTGCCTAAGTTGTGGCGCATCCAATGTTGAGCTGACTTTTCACATTCGACTGCGAAGGAAGGTATCCATATAAAATTGTAGTCTTGACTACCTTTAACACTCAAAAATAGGCCACGAGTTCGATCCTCCGTGAGTGGTAATTTGACCCACCCTCAAATTTAGGGAATTTATTTAGCAATGAAGATATGTACTAGGTCCTCTGTTGTTTCAATGGAGCAAAGTTCAGATCATGTACTTTGCTCCATAAAAAGAACGAAGTTCTAACTCGATATCTTCATTGCAAAAAAAATTCCCTAAATTTGGATACTGCATTTCATTCCAACCATACGGTACGTGAATAGAAACACAATATATAGTAATAAAATAATAATATCCGTGATCAGATTTGGTGTCCCATTGTGGGACGATCCCTATTTGGTGTCCCATATTGGGACACGAAATGAATAATGCCTATAAATCATCAAATACCACCTCTAACGTGTTTAACTAGGTCAAGCTGATATGGTTTGAGTGTTTGTTTGTTAATTTTGTCCATAGGTAGTGTCGCTGTGCTGAGGTGACATTTATCTGGCGGGGAGCCCACTCATATTTGTACGATAATGTCTACGTAGCCCCCTAAATTACAACGACCGCCCCCTTTACTTATCACCTCACAATGATCGATGCTGACATCAATATCTTTACTTGATGCTGCTATTCAATACCTTATCCACCTCTGGACGGTCGTAGGTGCTTGATATCCAATCAATTTAGTCGTTAATACGTGGTATTATTAAGTACTAAATTATAATACTTTGGTGACACATCACAATAACACATATCTTTGCATTGCAATGGCAGCTGCCTCATTCGACGCCCATTATGATGAGGCTGGTGGTGATCTCCTCTTATCAGCTGGGGATTATATGTATAATTGTCAAGAAGAAATTGGTTTTGACTATGATGATTTAGATCTTGATAACAATGATGTACCATTCCCTCCGGCCATTTCTGAGTATACTAAATCAGATTCTAGGCAACCATTGATAACATTCGATAAAGCAAAGAAGACGGCATTTAAACAAGCAGTGGAAGAGGTGAAATACTTCAGAGATAAATTAGGACACGGTACCAAGGGCGTGGATAATGCGTTTGATATCATGTTCGGCGAGGATAGTGAGTTATTCTCAAAGTTTAACGTCAAGTTTGGTATCAAATCATTTGAGGTATACTCCCGTTTCATGGCAACATTCTTTATTGAATGCTGTCTTAGTACCAACTACAGCAAATTATGCTCCCTGTCACTATTTGACAATACAGGCCAAATGCCTCCCCAAGACTTCAATGGACTGATGCCTGTTGTTCGTGCAAAAGTAGCCAAAGCATTAGAGAGGGTGGAATATCCTGACGAGGGAGTTAACGAGGATGAAGATGTTGCAACCGGTCCAAGTGCACATATAGTTGAGCTACTCAGCTCGACCTTTCTCAAGCGTCTGAAGAAGGGTAAGGAAGAGGGGCAACAGTCATATAGTTCGGGTGGTCACAGAGCTGAGAAGCCATTCATGAAACAGTTTGTAGATGCCTTGAAGCGGAATAATGATGGAGGTAAGTCTAGTATTGAGTATCTGTCGGACTTCTATCTCTCTCTCTTTTGTGCATAAGATATGCACAACTTGATATCACTCACACTCTTCATATACACTACATCAGGTGAAGATATACAGTTTGGTGGTGATGATCATCCTATGATTCTAGAGGACATTTATATCCCAGGCCTTGTTGCTGCACACGGTGGTAATGGTTATTACAGTAAGCACAAGTATCTCCGTACTTCTGCCGATGGAGTCGTCATCTTCTATGAGAATGTCGAACCTACTGAAGATGAGGAGGATAGTAATACTGGTTTTACTCGTCTAATGCCAGTTGAATGTAAGTCAAGACAAACTCCAAGAACTTGGTCTCGTGAACGGAATAGACAAAATCTTCTTCGGTATGGTGATTACAACTTGACAGACATCCGGAACGGATTGGAATTAGAACACTTAACACTACAGCAACAGCACGGATCTTCAAATACTTTGCAATTACTTTCCATCGTGTCAATCAATGGTGCAATGCAGCAAAAGACTTACGGAAGTATCCATCATTACAACATGCTCGTCATGCCAACAATGAAAGAGCATCCAACTTCGACTCATACAAATTACTAAGCAGCAAGTTTGTAACACAAGCAAATGAAGCCGCAGCAGCCAACAATGTATCAGGATTGGATGGTAAAGACGGGCAATCTGTTGAGCTTCCAAATTGGTTATTAGTATCACAATCGGGTAGTAACAATAATGATGATGACGACGGCAATAGTGATGAAGATGAGGAGACCAACAATCAACGACGATCTACACGTGCAACAGCCAATGCAACACCACAAGCAGTACAGCTACCTCCGTCTAGTTTCAAATCAGGTAAGACACCGAAGAAGCGCGATGACTTACCACAAGACTTCGTTACTCGCTGTGACACATGCATTGGATTCATCTTCGGAAGAAGGGAATATGATCCCATGGGAAAACAATCTGATACTAGGATGAAAGCACAATGCTTCATCTGTGGTGCTCGTCCGGATACATATTGCTTTGGCTGTAGACGGTATCTTTGCTTCAAGCCACCAACAACTGGTGCTGATAAAAAGATTACAAGCAAGATGCCAAAGCACTTTGTTGTCCACACACCATTGTTGGATAGTGACCGTAATACACGAGCAAGAGATGATGGAAGTGGTGGAGACTTCAAAATAGCAAAGGAGTATGGTCAATGGACATGTTACCATCAAGCACATAAGAAGGGGTGGGAAAATTTTATCAAGCAACATTGTGGGGATATTGAAAGCTTGGCAAGGGGAAAGCGACTCCGTAGGGCTTCCTTCGGATAGTTTAATAGTATAAACATATATAGAAACATCTGTCTTGAACATATCAAGTGTATATATCTTACCTAATAGCCATAACTAGTTAGCCTTGCCAAGTGTATAGAAAATCAACAACACTCCACTATCTGAACAATTCAACTTAAACCATCGTTGTTATAGCCAAAATCGACACCATCCGAGGCTTCTATATGTAATGATTAAAGAAGGAATGCATCATATGACGCACAACGACGCAGGATTGTCGACATTGGAGGCAATAGATAAACCACGTTGCAAAATTGCAATTTTTTTAAGGTCCAACTTCTAGACACCGTCGATATAAGACACTATATAATCGTCCTGAACCAATACACAACGAAGTTAGATCTGCATCTTAGCTTTCCATAGAGCCACTGGACGGCTTCTAACGACGTTTGGTTGCCGAGAAACATACCTCGTAGTAAAGTGGATGTAAAAGGGGGGGTCACGGGTCCAGTCCCGTGTAGCAATATATGCCATATATGATGTAGTAGGCCTTTTAAGCTCATTCCAATTGCTGAACATACTCTATTACACCTAGTAGAAGGTAACTATATGCTATTTTAGTTATTAATAGGCATTATTCATTTCATGTCCCAATATGGGACACCAAATTTTTTTACCCCCCTAAAAATCTGATCACGGATATAATAATGGAGACGATTAAAGGATTCTTAGGAGGGGTATTCTCACAGGGATCAAGGAATAATAATGAAAACGATGATGACGCGGAGGTACAATCTTCATCTTCTGAAGGTGAAGATAATGAAGTTGGTGCACCTTCTAATATTAATAATGATAGACATGTTACATTTGAGGTACAATCTGATGAAGATGATAATGATAATAATGGAGGAGGTAAGAGTAATAATATGAATATGAATAGTATGGCATATTTAACACAGCCAGATCAAGAAGAGGAAGAAAGTGATGATGATCAATTGTCTGACAACAATAATAACAATAACAAAATGCAAGTAGAAGAACATACCCCGCCACCGGCACCCACCTCTAGTAGTAAAAAGAGACGAGCACATAAACACAGTATAGGTGATTCATTAACACAATTAGATGGTTCACCGGAAGGACGACAGCATTCATCCACCATCAAGAGTAGTAAGCCAGCAGCACAATCACAACCAACAAGTAACACTGCATTATCACAAGCTGTTGTTAATTCTCCATTAAAATCGCCTTCTCCGTTAACTATGATGATGTCTCAACAGACAGCTGGTGCAATGTTATCAAATCCACTACAATCACCTATGAAGAATGGAGAAAGTGATAGTATTAGTGTGAGTGAGTGTAAACTTCAAGATGCTAAACTGCAAGCAAAGTCAACACCGACTGAAGATGATATACCAATGGATGGACGTGTAGTAAATCAAGATAAGAAACAACCAGCAATTGAAGAAGAGGATGAAATCATAGACTTCGGTACAACAACAGATCCAACTCTAAATGGTTTTCACGACATACCAAGTAAAGAAAAACAATTATTATTACACAAATTAAATATGAAAAAACAAGCAATATATCGTTCATTACTGCATTTAAGTGACAATTCATACTCCTTTGTTTATGACGAGTCATCAGCGTCAAAAGAAGATGGAATGAATGATGATGATGAACCTGGCTTACCGTATATTGGTCCTCATTTGAAAGAAGATTATAAAGTCTTGAGAACAATGTTGCGTCGGGGATTACTTGGTATTACTGATGATAATGATACTAATACTGATAATAGTACAACCACAAGAATGGATACAACTGAAGGAAATGGAGACGATACCACCAACATGAACAATCCCTTCTTACCCAAGATTAAAGCCAATGTGAGTGCAGTACTCATGGGTCCAAGAGGTCATGGCAAGACACTAGTACTAGAACGATGTTTAGCAAGTCTATCAAGATTGGCAGCCAAACGCAAAGAGCAAGTATTAGACCAAATGATGGAAAGTAATCCACGTCAAGCTGAGGAAATGTACAGTCAAGCTTCCTTCCGTGTTGTTAGGTTAAATGGTCTATTATTCCAGGGTGATAGTGCCGTGGCATGTACAAGAGAAATTGCAAGACAGATTGGTGTCATGTCACGAGAGGAACGGAAACGAACTAGAAAGATTATGAAACAAATGAATACTAAAAAACGAAAGCTGCAAGGAGTAACTGATGACTTAGAAACACCAAGCTTTAAGAGACAACGAAAGAAGGATAAAAGTAGTTCAAAAAAGAATAGTAGTGCCCAGAAGAAGCATCCATCAGATGGTGACACTCCACTACCCAATCTAACACAAACGCCTAGTGATAATCCCACTCCAAACAACACTACCGAATCACATGATCTACGAAATCGACGATCTGGATTCAATACATACATTGCCTTACTTGATGAAGTCTTGCGTACAGCTCGTGTTGACGGTATACCAATACTTATAGTTTTAGACGAACTACAAGCCTTTCTCAACTCGGGAAGATCAGCTAATACAGATGTCGAAGGACAAGGAAGTAGTATGCAACAAGATGTCGGTAGTAGTGATAGACAATTATTATTATATCATTTATTGGATAGAGTAGCTGATCATAAATTTTTGGTTAGTGTGGTTGGTTTAACGACTGACTTACGTGCTGTGACCAAGTTGGAGAAACGTGTACAAAGTCGTGCTGAGGGTACAAGTAAGATTATATACTTTGGTCATAATAAGGACTTTGATGAATTGGCAAAGTGTTTACTTGGAAAGTTTTATACTCCGCCTGAAGAAAGGAGTAGTGGCGAATCCAATAATGACATGGCAGACATTGATGAAGAAGATGAATATAGTGAACAAATGGCAATGGTTGATGTTCGTGAAGAAGTCAAAGTTATTCTCACGGGTGGTAAATCAAACAGTAATCGGCTTATGTCTGAAGAAGAAGAGGAGAATGGAGAGATTAATGACTTTGCTCTTGTACAGCGTGTACTTGAGCGTAATTATAGTCTCATTGGCTCGGATATGAGATGGATATGTCGAGTGTTTGATGTTGCCCTTGGTCTCTTGGTATATGATATTGACGAAAGGGTACAGCAATGTATGGAAAGTAATGATGATGACTGTGGTGATGATGTTCCAACATTATCTGCCAGTCATGTTGCAAAAGCTCTCATTACCATGAATGCATCAATGGATGATGTTTCTAGTACAATTGGCCGTCCTGGAATCCCTAGTCAGAGTACATTAGAACTTATCACTTGGGGAAAGCTACTCGGTGATCCGAAACATTACTCTTGTCTTGTTGGAACACATCCACGGCTAGTTGCATTGTTGGATTTGTCGGGGCCTCAGGTTGCTGCCTTATTAGCAGCACGACGAATTGAAGCAAGAGATGATGCACGAGCCAACGCTGGGGAGGATGAAATTGAGTCTAGAAGACGACGAGGATTGGCCACGAATGATAAGACTGCATCAACATCACTTCCACTTACATATAAACGAATTGAAGATGAATATACTACTTCATTCGTTGCCAGTGGTAGGTATACGATAAGCTCTGATCGATATCCCAAACATGTATTGTACCGATCATTTATGGACTTGATGGAGATGGATATTATTCGTTTAAAGAAGGAGATTTGTGGAGGCGGTGCTTTACAATATGGTCATAACGATGCACTCTCTTCGGGGAGCAACATGTCAGGTTTACCATTATATGTCAACTTGGACTATGACCTCGAATTGATGCCTATTCTAAAAGCCGGTATGCTACAGTGCTCTACTGCATTACGAGAATGGGGATTGAAAATGAACTAGACATTTCATAGCAACATTATAAGTATTAAGTCCTTAATAGCAAGCGTTTGTCTTCTTCTTGCTTTATCCCCTTTGCCCCGCTGCTTGAACAGCTTGTGTAAGCTTATCTTTCTTACCTTGAATTACCCCCTTGACCATTTTTAATACCCCCGAGAATTGAGATTTGACGAGCAACCTAAAGCTACGAGGCACTAGTGTTGAAACCAATATACTAATAGGACTTCTCCAAGGAAATCCAATACCCGCCTTGTCGGCTGGAATCTTATTCCTAGCATCAGTTGTGATAACATTACCAATCTCATCAAGTAACACCAACGAAGGTATACCTTTAACTTTGTATAGTTCACCCAAATATTGTCCCCGTTCACCCATGGCTTGATCAGGAGGTAATGCTAACCAATTCATTTGTGTAAAGTACTGTCCAAACGAGTCTACATCTCTACAGCGTGATATCCACACAATCTCAAATTGGTCCTGCTTTCCACGACGTGCGTTCATTTTGTTGTAGAAACTTACTAAATCTGGTGTGAATTGTCTACATGGGCCGCACCAGTCCGCACTAAAGTATAATCCCACCACCTTCTTTCCACTTAATGCATCATTAGTGTAGTGTTGATTTACTTGAGCTTGTGTCTCACTAACCATTTGTAATGATAATAGTGTATCTCCCAATAAGTCAATAAATGGCCCACTTTGTACAACTGGTGCTGCTGGCGTTTCCTCCTCTGTAGCTGGTGTTTCCTCAGTGGCCTCTGTATTATCAACAGTTTCCCCATCACTTTGTGTTTTTATTGCAGTATCCTCTACAACTTTTTCATCTTCTACCACTTCTTCAGTAGTATCAGTTGCAACTTCCTCCTCCTCGCCAACATTATCTACATCTAAATCTAAATCCTCAGCCATGGTATCACCAACAACATCACCTAAGTCTGTAACATCTCCAGGCACATCACCTAAGTCTGTAACATCTCCATCACTTGTTATTTCTGCTTCGGTAGCTTGACCGTATGAAAATTGTGGATAGGATATTAGCAGTACTGCTAATAGTACTATTGTGAAGAAGAATATGCCGCTGGTATGCCGCCTCATAGCTGTAGGAGCAATAGAAACCATAGTTAGTGGGGTTGTGAGTGGAGATTACCTATATAATAAAACATAAATAATACGTTTGATCGCCAATATGCCATTAATTCTAGGTTTTGCAAATGGGTTGTTATTGTTAGTTGGAGATATCCTGAAGTACAGTACTACTTGGCTATTATTTGGCGGCGGGGGCCGTATGCATATTGTTTATACAATAATATTGTGTAAAATGGCTCAGTTGTTAGACGGTGGCAACATTGAATTATAAGAAGAAGAATAGGTATAAAAAAATGAAGAGCTTTATCGTTTCTATTCTTTTGTTGCTAAATCCATCAACGGTGGTCAATGGCAATAATGGCAGCAATACTGATAACAATGATATTATATCAGAGGGTATACTATCTCCAACCACATCATCGTCATCCTCGTTTGATGCCGCAGTATCACCAATTATAATACCCAATGCAATCAACAATGCAACTGCCAGCATTATTCGTACCGAAGCCGTTGGTGACATTCCTGCAAAGACATGGATTAGCTTTGATGATGGACCATTAGTTGAGGTAGATGATGAATTAAGTCTTGAAGATATTGAAGCAGCATATGATAAAACTGCAGGATATAATCAAAGATTCAGTAAATTACTCGAACCCTTTTCATTCGAGAGTCCATATGCAGATCCAGTTTGTATATTCAATGGTACGATGATTGTTCAGGCCACTGTTACCGGACCTACGACATTGACATGTGAAAGTCCACCGATTGATAATATGAATGGCGCTGCAATGCCTTTTTATATTTCAAACAATGGTGGACATGATGTCGTGTCAGCACCGGAAGTGTTTGTCTATCTATCATCGCAGGAGAGAGAAGCTTTAGTTATACAACCAAATCATGGTCCATCATTGGGAGGAACGAGAGTTGTTGTTAGGGGAATTACGCATGGTCCAATTGTGGATGTTGATACCTCACGTGCCTTGTGCAAGTTTGGTTCTCATATTTCACATGCAATTGAAGTGGGTGGAAAGGGGGATTATGTAATTTGTTCATCTCCTCCACGTTCAGAAAATGATCATGCTCCTTCTGTACCAGTTGATATATCAATCATGGGACAATCGAATGTATTCTCCGGTGTACAAGTTGTATTTCGTTATGATGATGAGTTCTCGGTAGCTTCATTACATCCATCTTCTGGCTTAGTCATTGGGGGTACAAAAGTTGCTATCCGTGGTGGTCCATATCAAAATCCAAATGAGATTCAATGCAAATTTGGTGAAAAGATTGTGAATGCAACATATCATGACGTAAGTGAAATATCCTGTATTACTCCTAATCTGGGTTGGATAGATGAGGTACAACGAGTGAGCATATTTACAATGGCTTCCAACCCTGAGATTCAAACAATCTCTGCAAATGTTGATGACTACATTAATGAAGTACATGTTTGTCAAACGTTTGGGGATAGTGAGATTTCGGATGATGAATTAGGAAGGGGATTTCGTCTAGTTGCACCAGGTGGCTCTATTACATATCCACTAACGCATCACACACGATGGATTACACACAATGAAACTTCAGACGGTTTCAAAGAGGCGCTATTTGAAACTGGTGTCTTTCCAAGTGGCTTTTATGTCAACAGAACGGGACCCCATGCAAACAAGGTATATAAGTGGGAAATAGTATTGCCAAAGGGTCAATCATTCGATGGAGAAACTCTTCATGTGGTTAATACTGGTGGAGGTGCCGTCAGACTTGAGGGTGTCAATGCATCAGTTTCATGTGTATTAGAAAAGAGAGGAACAAGGAAGCTAGATGGCCATTTCAAGCTATCATTCTCCAACAACAATATTGGCTCTATTGAAACATCCAGATCTATACCTCATAACGCTACCAACAATGAAATCAAGGCGGCACTAGAGGAGCTAAATGGTATTGACACAGTTGAGGTCAACTCGGCAAGCTTAGACTTGAATATGACAGGAAGTGGTGCCTACGAGTGGCACGTTACATTTGATAGTTTGCATAATGCTGGAGATTTGCCACTTCTCGCAGCCGAGTATACGTCGTCTGATGCCACACTCCTTGGAAGTAATGCAGCCATTGATATCAAAGAAGCAAGAAAGGGCTCGTCACATGCTGTTTATAGGATTTCAGCTCAAGCTTCTTTTACTAGCTTTAGCATTTTGTTTGATGGTATTGAAAGTCAACTTCTTGTCAATGGGGCCTCCACTCTAGATATCATGGAGGCAATTGAAGCTATTGGAGGCAACAGTATTGTGGTTCAAACATATCAAGATGAATATTATTTCATTGACATTATGGGATATTCACTCAAAGATAGGTTACAAGCCAAGTTCTTTCAATGTGATAATGAAGACAATAGTATGATACCCTCATCCTGTCCGAGCGTATCAATAAATGCCATTGAATATGTATCGAGTACAAGTACACAATTGGGAGGTCACTTCTCGTTGCATTATCCTTCAGGCACGGATACTTGGAAGTGTTCGACTGGTCCTATCAGTGCGTTTGTCAATGCATCAGAGTTAGAAACAATATTGCAAAAGCTCGACTTGGTCGATGAAGTAAAAGTTGTCATTACAGAGAGTGAACGCTTTGAGGAGTACAAACTACCAGTACAATCCGGTATTGTTGGATTGTCGAAGAACTTTTATATTCATTTTGTTCAGACACAATTCTTCTCGTCAGATCTTGACGACGATCCTGTACAATCTACGGCCTACTCTGGTGACTTGCCACTACTTGAAATCGACCCACTCAATCTCAAAGGAACACCAACGAGAGATACTGCATATGCAAACGACTATCAAGCAAAAGTTATCGAGGTTGTTAAGGGTACTGATTTAAATCATGGTGGTATTGTAGAGGTGACAGTGTCTATCAATAATGGACATGATTGGTCAAGTCAAAATCCACTCTTTGAATACAAACCAGTTCCAATTGTACAAAGTATATCACCAAGCTATGGAAGTATTGTCGGAGGAACAACCATTCGTCTTGTGGGTGATAACTTTTCTAGGAAGTCGGCACGTTTTTGCCTGTTTTGGGGGATTGGTGCATCCATAACTAATGGTATTCAGAGGGGTCTTATTGAAACTGCTCCCATTACAACATATGGAGCTAAGAATAGTACAAGGAGTGATGCGGTGGATATTTGTGAGGTTACATGTTCAACGCCAGCGTCACTCAAATCTCAGTATGTTCATGTGGCTGTAGTTGCAAACGAAGATGTGTCATTGCTGAAAGGTTCATTACAAGCTCGAGGAGAGTTATTTCGTTATCATCAGGAGATCAAAATATCAAGTATTTATCCAGCGTCGTCAACAGTTACTGGAAATGTATCAATAGACATTTACGGGGGCCCATTCTTCTCAAATGAAGGACTATATTGCAAGTTTGGTGAGGCGATCGTCCCTGGGACATATCAAAGTCCGACTCAAGTGACTTGTGTTACGCCTCCGCATTCATCGGGCTCCTATGCATTAGAAGTTGCACAGAATAGTCAAGATTATACAACAACAGGACATGTGATACGATTTTATCATCCTTGTAATGTTAGTAGTATAAGTCCAATATCCGGTCCCTCGACACGAGCAGGAACAAATGTCAAAGTTTACGGAGAGAACTTTCTCAACTCAACGTCATTACAATGTCGATTTGGAGAACAAAGAACACCAGCTACATTTGTTCATAGCTCTGTAATCTACTGTTCTTCTCCACCGATACCATCTGAAGCACTCGAGTACATGCAATTCGAGCACTACTATCCTCAGACCATAAAGGGACGTCTTGTTTCATTCGAGGTGTCAAATAATGGACAAGACTTCACATCTAGTGGTCAAGAGTTTTTGTATCTTGAGGATATTGAAGTATCTCGTATATCAAGAACTGAAGGGACAAGTCTTGGAGGTACTCCTGTATTCATTAGTGGAGCAAACTTTGGTAAGAAGTGTTGTTGTATTTGTCTCAAAGGGCGCTGACTTGAATTTGACACACCTAAAACCAACTCTTATTTTTACTAATTAATGCACAGTCAACAATACAGAGCTCATGTGTCGATTTGGAAAGGAAACTACAGTGGCTCATTTCCTAACACATACAGCTGTTCTCTGTTTCTCGCCATCAATACATGGAAAAGATTATATGAACTCGGCAGATAAAAGGAAGACAATGTTTCCTCTCGCTGTATCAAACAATGCAGAAGACTATGTCTTCTTTGGGACTTTCACATACACTTCGAGTATCCCAAGTGGCACATATCAGCCAGGAACAGAAGGCAACAGTACCTTGCTCAATTGTCCAAGAGGTGCCTATTGTGATGGAAGCTTATTGCAAACAAACTTTACACTCTGCGAGCCTGGCACATATCAGCCCTTGTCACGCCAGAGTGAATGCATCCCTTGTCCGATTGGTTACGTATGCAATGAGTTTGGCATGGCGGTACCTCGGATTTGTCCACAGCATTATGTTTGTGATGAAAGGGGCATGGCTCATGCCAAGCCTTGTCCAACCAACTATATTTGTGATAGAGGTACAGCTACTCTTGCAACAGCATGCGTAAGGGGTTTTGATTTCGGGTCAGAAACTTGTTTCGATAATTCCACAGATGACTTTGGACTTCAAGCATCTGAGTACCCTGCACAAATATGGGCAGAGAGACATTTGATGCCTCTTGATGAGGATACATCAATAGTTCCAATACGAGGAAGATTCTGTCTTGATAACGCTTGTCTCAACTATGAAGACTCTGACAACTTCCAAGTGTTTGATAAATCATTTGATTATTCCTCTACTGGCTTTGATTTGAGACGGCCCAAGTGTGTGGAAGGGACTAATTGTAAGCCAGACATGTCTCCCACGTCTAATATTTGTAGTGTAGGTCACTATTGCAGGCTTGGTGTCAAGAAACCATGCAATGTTGGAACGTATTGCCCGCATGATCATGTATTTGATCCACTGCCATGTGAGCCTGGAACTTTTAACTTTATGATTGGTCAAGAGAAGTGTTCAGATTGCCCCATAGGATATTACTGCCCAAGCTATGGTTTGGCTGATCCTGTCATTTGTTCTCCTGGTAAGTATTATTTGTTCATGTGTGAGTTCTAAAAGCTTCGTGTATTCAGATACAATCTCTCATCTTGTTCTCGTTTATTATAGGCTATGTGTGTTCCAGAGAGGGATTGGCAAGTCCAAATATTCGATGCCCAGCAGGATTGTAAGTGTGTTCTATCATTCATTCGTAACTGTTCAGCATTTGAAAACTCATATCATATCATTTCTTCTTTTAAGCTACTGTCAAAATGGAACTAAAACATCAGATCCATTCAGGAATGATACCACACTCCGGCCATATGCATGTAGTCCTGGTACATTTTGCTTTGCAGGAACAGGATCCAATGAAGTACGAGAGAATGTTGTTGGCTTTGCGCAGCCGTGTCATGCTGGATTCTTTTGTCATGCGGCATCAACATCAGCAAAAGGTATGGGAGCTTGTCCTCCCGGATTTGAATGTCCCAAGGGAACTGCCAATCCTCGTCCTACACCAAAAGGATTCTATGCCGAGCATCCTGGTACAATTGAATCTGCAGCATGCCTTCCGGGCTTTTATGCACCGACTATTCAAACTGACAAATGTTATGAATGTCCTCCGGGGACATCTTGTATGTATGAGGGCTTATTTGAGGCTGAGGAGTGTGGTCCTGGTATGTATCGATCAACAAATGATGAAGTCGGTAACATCTGTACTCCTTGTCCTCAAGGTACATGGTCAAAGAACTGGGGTTTGAGGGAAAGAGGTGAATGCACACGTTGTCCGACCGGCGTTGTCTGTCCACTCGATGGTATGACGAATCCATGCAGTTATGAAGATCTCCCGACACCGTACGAGCCAATTGTTAACTCACAAGGCATGCCTGCGTTTGAATATGAATTCCCTACTGACTTGAGACCCCCTCCGTTTTCAATGGATGAGTGTCAAGCTCTCAACTCAGGCACGGAGAAGTCATCACGTAGTCCAGAGTATTTCTTTGGTGAACTAGTCCCTCCATACATTGACATATTGGGACGAGGTCCTCACTTCCGACCTTCTGATCAAAACTCACTCAAGTATCAAAGTGTGGCAAAGTGCTACAAAAACTCACAGCCACAGGGCAGTTTGGTATATATGCGAATGGCAGAATACTACGGGCCGCAGTATGATATTCAAACGGGCTTTCCTCATCAGGGATATGGTACATCATTCCTCAATAATCAAATATATGCCACAGCTCCACCCGAGGGCTTTGATTTTAGTTTGACGTACTTCCGTGGAGAAGGGAATGGGTACATTGATCTTCCTAAAGCCCGTGTCTATGAGCCAGCTTTCAACTGTACCAAGGGTATTCAGTTGATGAACTCCACACTTGTGAAAGAGGATGTGAAGCGAGTTGTCTACACAGATCCTACCAACGATTATGAAGGAGGATACGATATTGAAAAATGTCCAGTCTTTGATTTAAAACTTGATTGTTACATTAATGAATCTGGTGACTGCTGCAACATTGACAAACTTGAACAGCGTGCCATCTACATGGCCCATGATCAATTTTATCATGGAACGTGCGAAGCTGATTTAATATGTGAAGAAGGTGGTCTTGCTCCGCCTCAGGCAAAGCCATGTCAGTCTGGATTCGTATGTGATGAGAAGACAACTCTTGAGAGTTCGATGAATTATCCTTGTCCTGCCGGCTTTGTATGCGATGAAGGTACAACTCCGAACACCAAGTTAATTGCTCCGGCAAGTCAATTGAAACAGTTATGCCCAGCTGGTATGACATGTGGACACGATGAGTTCGGTCAACCAAATCAAAGTGTATGTCCCGAGAACCATTGGTGTCCAACTGGAACAGCAGATGCTAGTATTGGCTCGCTTGCAAATGATAGTCTTCTACGGTTGCTCAACTTTGGTTCAAGCCGTGATACCTCTCCTCGCATTAATCTTCAATACCAAGGAGGTGATTCGTTCGCCTTGCTAAATGATCATGATGACTTGTGTACAAGAGCAAATTTCCCAAGTTTGGAGACTAGATTTGACATTGAGCTTCAGAATCAAACCAATATAAACTATCTCGAATACCTGGCTGATAAAAGTGTGTTGCCCATCACTATCAATGAGGGTACACAGTACAAAGAGCAGTGTGCTAGAGATAACAAGTCAGCCTTTGTTCAAGATGCTATGAGACGAAGAGAGTGCAAGTGCCATTCACAATTTCTAACACTTACAAGTGTATATCGCTTTTGGAAATGTACTTCAAGTAGTCCACTAGATGATTTAGGCTTGGGTGATGTGAGCGTACCTCCTTCGTCCGGTCGTGGAAAGCGTGACTTTTGGTATCCGCATTCTCGCATTCATAGAGATTTAGAATCTGCAGTGGCTACTGATCCATCAATGGAAGTATTCGGTCTTCAGTATGGAGAAGGTAGTGTATGTACATTTCCACATTCGCATAAAGTGTTATCGCTAACTGAAGGAAGACTTCCAAATGAGGAAGAGCTACCAATCATATCGACACTACAAAAGCATCCAAGTGGTTATCTTGATCTTGACAATGGCTTATTTTCAGTTAGATTTACGAGTATCACAAATAGGTCGTTTGATACGTATGAAGATCTCAAGAGTGAGGTTAGGGCTGAGTATAATAGTGAACGACATCAAGTTGCCACTGGTAACCGGAGTAACATTGATCCATTCGTGTTCGACCTTCATACTTCCATCAATCTGATTGAACAATTTGGACAAAGGCTTGAGGAAATCGTATACATGAATGATACTAATAAGTCATCTCCGTCATCTATTGAGCTTGTGCTCGGGCAGGGGAATAATACTTACTTGCAGAAGTTTGATTTTGTCTTACCACTTGATTGGTGTGAATGTCAAACTTTGTTGCAATGTTCAAATGGTACAATTTCTGATGAAGGATCAACAACTCTTGATGACTGTGTATCAACGAAGAATGAAGTATTACATCGTATTTCACTTTTACCGCCAGAGGCTAACTTGACTGCAAATGTGCCATTGACAAGAGAGGGTACTGTCGATGAGTCGTCTACTCTCAACTTGGATCCATTTGATGTAGCCGTCTTGACTATTGATCAATCAGAGTTGCCGCACAATTTCACATACGGAGAACATTATCAAATATCAATCTACGATGGATGTAAACCATGCCCCATTCGATATCAATGCAAACAGTCTAGTCGAGGTAGTAGTGATGCTGCTTGTCGATATCCGTCCAAGTCAAGACAAATGGAGCTTCTCAACGATTGTTTGAAACAAAACAGAAAAGAAGCTTGCCTCCGTTCGGATGGTTCTCATGAACAAGTTGAAACATGTCATCGATTACTCTTTGAACAAGATGGGGTGAAAGATGGTGTGGCGAGTGATGGCTCGTTCGTGCTATTTTCAGAACCTGATTTAGACAAATGCCTGACGCGATCATACTTTTGTTTGGACAAGTCGTGGAACTTTCTTTCCTATCGACGTCTTTGTCAAGACACAAAAGATGATGGCAGTTTATCTCCTGTGTATAATTGTTCAGACGTTCAACGATGGGAAACATACTCTCAATGGCGTGACGGTATATGTTGTGCTGACCAAGTTCCAGAGCTGCGAGGGTTCAATGCATGTCAAGATGATAAGACATGTATTGATGATCCACAAGTCGAAAGTATAATACGAGACAAGCTCATTGGTGTATTTGAATTGGATTATGGCTACATTCCACCAAAAGAAGAACCAAAGGGAATGTTTCTTATGAATGCAAAACTACAGGCAGATATTGATAACGATTCTCCTATTGATTTATTCGACGAGTATCAAGAGGCATTCAATGAAGAGCAAAATGCTGTTTCATCTCCTCTACACAACAAGTACAAGCCTGAATCTAGCTCACCATGGCTAGAAACTTCTGGCTGTTGCAAGTGTCGTCGTCAATCAATGCCTGCTTTCTTTGCAACAAATTACCCAGTTTCTGGTTATCCTGACGATAAGCATCAACCAATTCAATTGACCATTAGTGCTCTAGCCAAAGTCGATCTTACGGTCGTAGTTGAGCTTGTACATGGCAGGTATTACGCTGATTTTAGTGATTACTTTTCTCCAATGGATAAAACAATGCTTAGGATTCACTCTCCTAAGCGATTTGCGGAGAAGCCAGTTACCGGACAGTCGGCTACATGGTTGACAGTTGTTGAACAAAATGACCTTGACAAGTGGAGTATTGATCTGCCTCTCAACTTGCCTCCTAACAACAACAAAGCATATAATACTATCGAGGGAATAGAGAGTCGATTCTTAGTAGATAGGCCGAGTAATATCACAATTGGGGATGAGCGCTTTGCCAATATCTCTCTTGGTTTGTTGAATGGTATTACTACAAGTGCTACCAGTGATCCTATTGAAACGGAAGATAGTTGGTGGTCATCACACAACTTTTTGGCACTGCCATATCTACCATTCTTTTCGAATTGCAATGGTTATGATAGCCACATTAGCTTGAGTCGTTTGCTGGAAGAGCATCCAGATTGTGAGAGTGTTACTTATGATCAAACAGTGCCAACGAAAGAGTATGCGGTTCGTGGTGAGTACCCAGTTAGTGATACATGTCTAGGCACTGTATTGACATGTACTTATGAGGAGGATATAAGAGGAGCGAGAAAGGATGTCAGGTGGTACGAGGCGGCCCCAGGAACTGTCCTCTTTCATATTGTGAGTATATTTGATGATTTATTGATGAATGGTATGATCGTTTTCTGACTATATCTTGCTCCGTTACATAAAATATACACAGACAAGAGATGCAGTAAACTCTGAGGATTTCGTGCCGTCCAACATAGACGAGGAATGGGGACGAACTGGTGTAATAAATGATATGCGTCAGAGCGATATGATTCCTGTGAGGGTTGACAAAGAAATGGGAGGTTACCGTTTTACGATACCTAGGAAAGTTCATCTAGAATTGAAGTACTATCAAGTCTCAAGAGGTACCAAGAGACTAGTTGAGGCAAATATGTACTTTGACGAGCTATGCACAACCCAACAGCCAGAGGAGTTTGGAGGAAGTCTTCCTATTCTAGATATGATGCAAGAGAGAGGAATATTCCCCTGTGATGTCGACATTAATGGGAACATGAAATCAGATGGCTACGATCTTGAAATTCAATACTTCTCCTTGCCATGGTTTGATCTGCTAAACCGCTTCGAGTTTGGGGGGTCTGTATACTTTGTCTTCTTTACCTTGGTCGGGTTGACAATCTGTTCTATGGGATGTTTTGTTTATGGAATGAATCGTCTTCTTACAAAGCTACGCTATCCTCCCCAATTCATGGGCTCGGCTTTGATCAAGCTCGTATCTCGACCTCAACTTGAAGGAGTCGCGTTGGCGGTCATACCGTATATGACCGCTATCATGACAATTTATTCTGTCTTTACTGATTCAACTTTTAGCTTTAATGACATTCATCGCAATTGGATCTTGGGAGGTAGAGTTGGTGATAAAGAACAGGCTGACAACGCCATTGGAAGATTAGGCTCCGCATTTGTTGTGTTGGGCTTCTACTCGATTTGGCGTGGTGCACAAAAGCTCATCCCGACTGCTCAAGCTAAGAGGGTTGATGATAAGCCTGAAATGAAGGATGATAATTCTGGAGAAAAGTTGGCAACTAAACGACTTCACTTTATCTGGATTGGGCTTTCAATTCAAGTCCTCTTGATGTGCCTTTGGGAGTTCTCATACTCTGATGTCTTCCGCAACCATATCTATCGCTTCAAGATCATCTTCCAACTATGTCAAATGATATTAGACTTGGTAATTTCTCATATCATGGGCGATCGATTATTGGCAGCCCCATTCCTCGTCTCTATACAAATGTGCGAGTTGCTAATTACCATCGGAGCACGGAATTTCGTGGAGTTTACTCTATCATTTCTAGTTGAGGTTGCCTTGTCAGTTGTTCAACGGCTCTTCCTCTACCCACTAATCAAACATATTATGACGTTGTGGCCTAGATGGAAATTATTAGCAACCCAAGCCCTTGGTAATAAGGGACTTACACGACAGGAGAAAAAAGAACAGGAGCAGTTATGGAAGAAGGTGAATGAAGACATTGAACTTCGATCTGAAGGTGTTGGGCCTTTGTTGGATTCACTTTCAATTTACAGTGTTGATAAAACTGGTGGCATCATGTTGCCATTCATGTGTCTTTTGTTAATGCTACTGTACAATGAGACCGAGATGGCCATGAGCTATAATATCAATCAATATGAGCTTCTCTATTATGCATTGTTTGCTCTCTACATGATTCCCTGGATGTCTATTGTCGACTCGTTTATTTTGAGCAGCCAAGAGCTTCTCTACGGTGAGTAGTACTCTGTTTAGCGTTTGTAATTGATAGTGTTGTATCTTCTCATCAAAAGCTTTGTCTCCTCTTCTTCTCTTTCACAACCATTAGGTTGGAGAGTCTTTGACTATTTCTCGTATCAAAGATGGAGATTTGCAAACCGTGAGAATAGATGGAATCTACTATCACATGTAGATGAGAGTGTGACACGATCGCTGCAGAATGTTGATCTTCTATGCTTTTCCTCCCAGCATTACTTCATCCTGAGTATAATCGCACTTGGATTTGGAACCAACATGCTTGGCATTACAATTTGTCTACGCAGGGAATACAACTTTCTCGGAGATCCTATATTTCCTGTAGTTGTAGCTGTCGTCATCGCATGTTGTGAATTGATATCGAAGATTTGTGCCTTTATGTCCAATACTCCTATTGATGCCATCTGTTGGGGGGGAATTTGGCAGGTTGTACATCTTCAGGGTGCGATGGACGATGTGATTGCTGCTAAGTTGGCAATTGGTGAGGGTAGACAAGAGGACCTTGAACAAGAGAGGCAGGAACTCTTAGCAATGAACAGTGAAGCATTTAGGCATAAGTTCATTGAAAAGAACCGGCCTTGGGTGCTGAACCATCTTGTTGAGCTCATCACTCCCGATCAACTGCAGGATGTTGGGCCTGATGGCCGACCACTTGTTGATTTTGTCCGTGATGTATACTCGAATCTGATGAATGTTGGAGAGGGTGTCAACAGACGAGCTGATGATCGGTCGGATATAAGTAGCGATAATGATTCTGATGAAGAGGAGGAGAAGAGGAGGCAGTGGGGTAAGTTTCATATGGGGTAGTTGTGCAAGTTATCTCATTCTCATTCAACCAAACTCATATTATTCTTTATTGCCAACCTATATTATCAACCTATCAGACCGCACTCCTCTGGAAGGCAATCAACTTCTCATTGCACAAAGCTGGCTTCAACGGGCGAGGAAACGTCGGGTCTTCTCCTCCGCTGTTTCGTCTATTATTGAAAAGAGAAAGGAAGACTTTTGCTCTGCATGTTCTAGAACGCCAGGAAATGATAATCTTGTTGCAGGATTATCCTGGGATGGTAGATATGATTCTTCTGCTATTGATCGTCTCATTAAGTTGTTTGAAGATAACTATTCCATGCAGGAGAGTGATCCAAATCTATGGAAAGCTTTCTTTCGAGAAAACGCGCGATACTCGACCATTTGCAATGTCTGCCTCGATTCTTTGGAGCAGAGAAATCTTCACAAGGATATTCGACATGTTGGAGCTTCTATTGTTGCAACAAGACCAGGTGATATAAGTAGTGATGAGGAGTCTGATGATGACGCCCTATTTTATGAAATAGAACCTGTGATTGTTGAAAGGTCTTCAGATGAAGGAAAGATGATGAGTAAGGTAAGCAGAAGTTTTTTGCGCGCACCCCTTTGATTTGGGACATTGAGTTAAGGATGTCTTGGTTCTATTTGCACTTTCACTAACAAATACCAACCCCCCCTACTCCCTCTCTTCTTGGATGTGCTTGTGACCAGTGGCTCCAAGCAGCAAGGGATAAGCTTGGTGGCGAGTTTCCCCGTGATTCAGTAGCGGCGCAGAATCAGCACTATATTCAGAGGCTCAAGAACAAGGCTGCAACAAAGAAAAAAGCCATCATGAACAACAATACCACCGAAACCGATCAAAACTACGGACAGGTTGAACTTGATGACAATGGCCAAATAATTGTCAAGGTAAGCGGAAGTTAATTGTGCACAATGGTCACAACCCACCCTTTGATCTGTGTATTCTATGTTCTGATTGTGAAACGTATAGACAACATACTTACTTGGCCGTGGATTGGGTTGACTTGTGCATATGATATGGTTTTGCAATTCCACTACCAAATACTAACCACTCTACCTCCCTCTCTTCTGGATATAACTCCCCAAGCGCTGGCTTGCCCGTGCACGTAACAGTGCCATTGAACGTTTTAGTGAAAGTGCGACCTCCATTCGTTCCAATCTGACTGCCGCGATTGAAAGTTTGGATATTACTGATGATTATGTAACTGGAGAGATGCGTTTGGAAGGTAAAGCGTTAAAGATGGAAGGAGATTCTATTGAAAAACAGAAAATGAAAATGGAAGACATCCAACAGCAAACTTTAGATCAATTGCAATTAGATTTTGAGGAGATTTCCAGAGGAGTTGTGCAACAGAAACAAGAAATGAAAAGGGAGTTGGAGGGGTCACTTTCTCAATTGAAAGCTCTCTCCATGCGCAAAAGAGAGCAGAGGACTCTGGAGCTCAACAAAAGAATTGATGACATTCAAGATAGTTGTAGTATTGAAGACAATGAAGATGTTAGAACTCAACATGAGAGTGAAATTGCAGCTGTTCAATCTCTCATTAAGAGGGAGGAGAAAGAAGAAAATGAACGATTGCAAGCGAGAACAAGTGAATTGAACAATCAATTTTCAAAGCAATCAACCGTGCTTGACCGTGAGCTTCACGCCACTTTACAATCATATGAAAGAGACTGTCAAGTATTGAGAGATAAGAACAGAAAAGAGTATGTGAACCAAGAACGTGAATGGCAAAAGAGAGTAAACGCCTGGATTGGAAAGGCGCATAGAGCTGCCAAAACGGCTTCTATTCCTGAAAATACTACCCTCAGTGCCAAACAAGTGAGACTGAATGAAAGAAGAAAGGAGAAGAGAGGTGACTCCACATGAGTGTGATACTTATGTGGTACAAACAAATCAAATCACACAAGATGAACTTCATTATACTGTATAAAAAATATATCTTCAAAAGGAATTCTTGGAAACATTTCTTTTCATGTGACAAATCAAATATCATATTTCTACTTCAATGAGGACACTTCTACAACGTATTGACAATGCTTGCCTCCCCTCACATCAGTCTCTTTCTTATATATTTTGATGATGCCATCAATTGGCGATATACCATTATTCTCTTTCTTGTATATTGGTGGTTCCTGTTTGTATATGTATATAAAAGGGCAATGGACACTATCAGCACCATTCTAGGGCCCTCCATCCACCTTTTGTGTCCACTTGTTGGCAGGTCGCTTGCCTCAGATCAGGGAAAAATCTCGAAACCCAACCAACATCCAGCCAATGTATGGCAAACGCGCGAAGGCATGTATCACTCTCTTTCTTATATATTGATGATTCCTCATTGGATATGTATATAAAAGGCCAATGAACACCATCAGCACCTTTATAGTGCCCTCCATCCCCCATCTGTGGCCACTTGTTGGTAGTTCAAAAGCTTCAGATCTGCGCCTCAAAATTTCCAACCGACAATGT
>Ga0214479_100313_pt1 | contig 30802 bp, 25 predicted proteins | sample M1_20Mar14CPVII9_5_FD_165054 | JGI IMG/M metagenome (GOLD analysis project Ga0214479, IMG submission 165054) | Marine eukaryotic communities from Monterey Bay, California, United States - M1_20Mar14CPVII9sort6BwellE14 | ecosystem: Environmental > Aquatic > Marine > Unclassified | place: USA...
TCTAAAGAGGAGGAAGACTACCTGTTGATGTAGATCTATTTATCTTCCGATATTCATGTAGGCGATTTTGATAGACCTTCACAAGTATCCAAGACTCCTGTGAAAACTGCTGCCGCCTAGGCATTGAAGTAGTTATATGTTGGGAAGGGGATTGTGAAACGGGTTTATACTTTTAGATATAGAGGGCGTCTATAAAGTAGAATTCGTTTGAGATAGTATCAATGACATTTAGGTATTGTGTTCATTACGACACATGTTCCCACCCTGCCATTATCCACCCCTATATCAGTATCCTCAACCATATGTACCTAAGAGGAGCGTGCTGCTGTCTCCCTTCTGGTTAGACTACTTATGACATTGCTAGAGTCGGCGACAGGTAATGGTTAATTTATCTTCATAAATTATGCATACTTTCAACACCAATAGACTTAATAATACTTATAATATATATCACTAAAAGCAGCAGCTTTATCCCGCTGGACACTCTTAATCTCACCCAAGAATATAACCAATGTTTGTATATGCTTCAGCATAGCCGAGCTTACCTGCTCGATGCCAAAGTTCTAATACCTTGACATGATCTACTGGATATCCAAACATTCCATCTCTGTACCAAATTCCTTGATTGTAGATTGCTATAGGATCTCCAGCATCTACTCTTTTCTTTTCCCTTTCCATTGACTCATCTTCTGTAGGTGCTGGTTTTCTGCAGAAGCAACACTTCTCCTCGGCAATTATATTGCCTTGGTCATCATAGACAGGTGCATAAGCACATCCACTGCATATAACCTTTCCGCAGCATGTATTGTATTTACTACCCGTTTTAAGCGATGGCATTCTTAGAAAACAAATTGGACAATCATCATAAAGTGGTGGAGGTTGTTTAAATAACTTTTCATCGTGTAATTCAGTAGCACGCTTTCGACACTCCTTCTTATGTTGTGGACGATGAGCAATTTGACATTCTCTACTGCAATACTTTACTAATTTGCATGCCGTACATGATTTGAGTTTATCACTCTCTTCCTCGCCCTTACCACAATTGGCACAGGATGTTATATCATCGATGGATGTAGAACTCATTTATAAAATATCAATTGCAATAGAAGAAGATGTTTGAAGAATCAAGAGGTATCAATATCGGACTCTATATCGAACTTGGATACTTGGCTGTTGTTTATATACTACCGAGAGATACTATTATATTAATGGATGGATGAGCCGCCGCAAAGAGAGCTTGGAAGATACACAGTAGTACTGCCGCCGCATTGATTAGACTCGCCAATACTCTGATCATGGTAGGATAGGCGAGGATACCATTTATGCACGATAGCATAATCTTCATAAAGTATGCAATTATATCAACTAATATACTTAATAATACTTATACGCATCGCTAAAAGCAGTAGCTTTATCCCTCTGATCACTTTTAATCTCACTTAAGTATTCTTGATAGGATTGTAATGCTTTTGTGTAATCGTCTTTTGTTGCATTTCCATTTGAGTATAACCGTTTGATCTCATTTAAAGAAGCAGAATCTCCACCCCTCACTGCAATCATGTAGTGTTTGAGGGCTCTGTCCGTGTTGTCCAGATGTACTTCCATAACACCTAGATTGTATCTTGCCGTTGGATCTCCTTTCATAGATCCTAGCTCATAATAATGCCTCGCCTTCTCCATATTAACTTCTACTCCTATACCATTACAATAAGCCAACGCAATGTTGCCATAAGCATCGACACAACCAAGCTCAGCTGCACGATGATGTAATTCTAATGCCTTCGTATAATCTTGTGGATATCCGTATATCCCGTCTGAATAGTAATATCCTAAATTGTACATTGCTTGGGCATCACCAGCCTTCATACGTTTCTTTAACCTTTTATTTGCTTCCTCATCTGTGTAAGGCGTTGGAATTCTGCAAAAAGGACACTTTTGATTATCTACTTCATTGCCTTTATCATCGTATAGAGGTGCATGAATACATCCATTGCATATAACTTTCCCACAACATGACTTGTATGTACTACCCGTAGGAAGTGATGGCATCGGTAGGAAGCAAATTGGACAATCTTCATAAAGTTTAGGTGGTTGTTTAAATAACTTCTCATCGTGTAATTCAGCAGCACGCTTACGACATTCCTTCTTATGCTGTGGTCGATGGGCAATTTGACATTCTCTACTGCAGTACTTTACTGATAAACATGCTGTACATGTTTTGAGATTACTACCAGCCTCTTCACCCTTGCCACAATTGGCACAGGGTGTTATATCATCAATGGATATAGAACTCATGTGTATAAATATCGTATTGCAATAGATAGGATTTTTTGTGGTGAATGTGATGTTGGAATTAGAAGTATCAATATCGGCGGACTCTATATCAAATAAATTTTGATAGTTGACTGTCGTTTGAAATATATACTACCGAAGAGATACTATTCGATTAATGGATGGAGAAGCCGCCACAATTGATAGACAGTCTACCTGCTTAGTTAAAATTTAAGGATATTGTACCAGTGATTAGTATCCTCTAATTCTCATTCCCTGTAAAACACTAATGCTATCGTATTACTACTATTCGAGAGCATACTGAGTAAGATGGTATTTCGACAGTATTGAACGTTCCAATTGACGAGAGAGTTATGTCAAGCAGCAATAAATTTCAAGGCGCAAACACTACACTCTTATAAAAAAGATACCGGCCAGCAAATGATTACGTGTGGAATAAACACCAGCCGCCCGCGCCCAGCAATGACGGGCAAAGGTAAAAAACAACTTGCTTGTTGACGTTTAACCAGACACCACCACATTGACTAGCAACATATGAATAACATAGACGACCAACATGAGCAACCCGACAGCAGATCTAAGCGGAGTAGACATTGGCAAGGTAATGTCAGCAACCGGCCCAATAGTCAAAGCCGTACTACTCCGCTGTCAACCTGAAAATACCGAAGACGATGATCAAAAAATATCAGCAAAAGACAGTGCACCCTCAAAACAACAGGAGGCCAAAGAAGTTGGTGATGAATCAGACGATGATGAATCAATATCACCAGAACAGGCGGCCGAAATTCGTTTATCGACTAAATCATTGATATCACAGATTGAGATTGATACCACGCCTAAGGAAAGTCCGAGTTTGTGTTGTTTTTTTGTGTTATGGTCTCGGCCATTCGAATACTTCATCTGAACTTAGTTTGTCTTTATGTGATTGACTTTGCAAGCTGCATGTACTAATATATGTTGCAATCACTTCTACTTTCATCTTCATAAACTATGTAACGCGCATCTTTCAGAAGAGTATGGTTTCTAATATACTCGGTAAGCGCACATCTTATGTCTCATGCAGTTTATATGTTAGGCCTATGTATATATGATAAATAGAGACAGATGTAAAAGCCGCTATGTGTATGTGTTGTTGCTTGTGTGATATGTCGAGCAATTTGCAACTAACCTATATAATTTAATAAAAACAGGTGGACCATTCACATTCCTAGGACAGTACGAAGAAGAGGGTATAATGGTAATGATACGTCGTCCAGATTGGGAAACTGAAGAAGATGATAGTGATCCAAACAACGACTCCCTTGACTCTACTAACAATACCAACTCGGAGAAGGCAAGCCTAAAGGGAGCAGATGGATTACCAAAAATAGGCTGCCCAATCCGTAATATACCACAAATTAATCCACATAAGTTACAACCGCCATTAAGCTTTGTGGAGGTACGTGGTGATATATTATTAATGCGTGTAGCTGAGACTGAGGAAGAGTTGGATGCGAAGGAGTTAGAAATCGATAATAAGGAAGCGTCTTCAAAAGTTAGTGAAGAAAAAGTTGAAGAAATTGAAGAGGATGTACAAAAACAAGTTAGCGTGCCGTCGAATGATGATTTCTTTCTAGATTATACCAAGGATGAATATTTAAAGTTTATTAGTCGGACTGATATTGAAGAGGTTGATGAATCATCGGATGAGGAGGATGAATCAGATGGCGAAGAGGAAGGTGGTGGATTAGCTGCATTACTTGGAGTAGGAAACGGAGACGACGATGACGAGGAAGGAGACGAAGATGAAGATTTCGACCCAGACGAGGATGAATCAGTAGGTATGATGAATATGATCCTAGGTCATTTATTGAAAAAGTTTCGTGAAGAGAACGGCCGTGGACCCGACTCGTTAGAGTTGTTAGAAATGAGAAAGGCATTAGCAGATAAGTTAGGTGTGGAGGTACCCGAGGTTGATGAAGAGAAACTTACGGCACCGGTGCCTAAAAGTCCCAACCGTAAGAAGGTTGTTGTTGACGAGAAGAAGAATGAAACTAGTCCAATCCCCGCCCGAGATGAGGAAGAAGAGGATGGTAAGGTTGTTGCTGCTGATTTGGACAGTCTGAAACGATCGGCGGTGGATGATGATGATGCCGAGGAGAGTAATAAAAAGGCAAAGGTTGATGAATGATGAGTACACTGAAGAAGAGGAGAAGTCTGGTATATGTGTCTTGACTCAAGAAGTAGCAACAGGTTAACTATATTAACCCAAAAAGAGAACACATCTTGTGCACCAAAAATCTAAACTTTGGTGTTTACTCTATACTATATTATATATTGCTGTACAATCTGACATATCGGTAGACAACAAACTACGGTTGGCAAGTACACATAAAAAGTTCTTAATAACATTAAACTTTGGTCATCTCTCTCTACTACTTTCTCTTTTAACTCTTCATCCACACACACACATTTAATCGACCGTGAAGTACCGATATAAGTCTGTCTTAATACAATTTCGCATTCTTTCCTAAGTAACACGAATCCCAAAAATATCATCAAAAGATTACCTCTAACTTCACACAAACAACTCGAAATTATTATAGTTCTTCATCAGTCAATGACAACTCAAAGTTCCCTACTGATCCATCACGACCATGGACCATAAGGTAGTATTCTACACTGGACTCACTTTGCCATACTAGAGTAGTTGTAACTCCAGTAGTGGTAAATCTTTCAGAAATCGATCCGCCAACACAAGAAGATGCAATATCCTGACAAGAATTGAACAACGAAATCTGAGCAAAATTCCCACCAAAGGCACCAAGTGCATAAGTTAGTTCAGCACGTAATTCGTTACCAGTACCAATGACCTTGTACCAGGCAACATTCACACCAGGAAAAATTGATGTCACGAAATTGAATGAAGGAGAATCTAGATTGACGTATGTACAGGAAAAGCCACCTGTAACAGTTGGGCCTCCAATAGTGGTTTCACTAACTGGAGTGTCTAACGCAAGGGCAGCTGCATTTGTACAAGCCAATGGATCATCATCAACCTCATCCACGGATAACTCGAAAATACCAGTTTGTCCACTTCTTCCGTGCACTAAAATGTAGTAAATCTGGCCACTATTTGTTGGCCAGCCCACTTGGGCACCACCAATGTTATTGCAGGGTCCACCTAATGAAACCCCAGTCTCGCATATGTTTTCTTGGGAGAAGTCACAAGAGTTGTACACCGAGATTTGGGATTCAAAGTCAGTAGTACAGGTGTAGGCAACTAGGTTCTTGCCAGTACCGATGACTTGATAGAAAGCACCAGTTGGTGCTGTTACCGTTGCTGGGAACCCAAAATCGCCACTATCACAGGTAGGAGCAATTTGAACGGAACTAATTGGTACACCGGCACTGACACTAGTTGTTCCCACTTGAGCGGTAGACCCGATGGTGATGGGAGTAGCAACTTGGCAGGGAGACGACTGGCAAGTTGGATCATCAAATGGGATGCCAAACCCTTTGGTAGCTTCTTTAGATCTTGTGCTTTTGTTTTTAAAACCCTCGATTACAGTACTAAACTTACCCCCACCTTTTGCTGATTCGGCACCTTTCAATGTAACAGAGTATGTACCAGGCCCATCTGTGCCAGAACAATCAGTGTCACTAGAGCAGTCCAAGCCAGTTGCAGCACGACTATTATCTGGGTCCTCATCTTCAATGACGAATGAATACCGAGAATCAGGGACACAGAAGTTACTCAAGTAATTTGTGAATGGTTCAATGTACAATGTCTCTCGATCTTCACGTAGTTCTACTCCACCAGTACACATGTTGAGTAGTTTCCAACTAGTCTCCTCGGGAAAGTTATCTGTAAGGATGTCCACCGTGATTTTTACATCAGTTCCGCTACATAAGGAAGTAGGTTCAGATGAAGGCTGGGTAGAGCTAGAACTAGAAGGCTTGCCACTTTCACTAGGGACAGCCGATGGATAATTGCTTGGATTACTTGACTCGCTTGGGTGTAGACTTGGTATACTTGACGGTTCTGGTGAAGGTTTGACAGTTTATGATGATAAAAGAGAGGCAATTAAAACATTAGTATACATGTAAGTTGCAAAGGCAATCAATAAAGGCAAACTAAGTCCAAATGAAGTAGCCATGAACACGCGAATTAACATGTGAAACAATACCAACGCGGACTTTCCAGTGGTAGGTGATGGAGTAACTGGTGTAACTGGTAGTGACAGGCCAAGAAAGTTATAAATTCGTGTGATCTCATCTTGGGTGAACCCTGCAGTAGAAGAAAGGTAATCGATTGCTACAACTTCTCCAAAAGACAGTCCCTGAGTAAGTCCAATTCCAACTTGACGATAGAATCTCCACCGAAGAAAACCGAATCCTAATTGGAGTTGCCTCCTACTATTATCGCCTACTAATAGTTCTAATCCTACCATGATCCCATTATTACCCTCCTCTAACTTTTCCAATTCATCATAAAATAACTTGTTAAATACCTTGTCACCCACTTCAATCTCGAGATAATCCTTTAGACCTAACTCTGCTGTAAATAGAAGAATGTATCCCTTAATCGTTAAAATCTTTGCATCAACATCATCTTCCCCCATACTCTTTCTACCCTCGTTGCTCTTGCCCTTCTTCATATCAAGAAGAGACTTTAAATGCCTGTATGCCGTATTTGTGTTTTGGGCAATTGTTGCAACGTTTACAACGGCTTCCTCGTATTGATTATCGTCGTTGTTGTTTGGTACGAAACTGTGGGTGGGTGATGTAATCTTATTATCGTTGTTGTTCATCTCATCGTATAACTTTGTATGAGGCAAGATGGCACGGTTAGCGGCAGTGGCGTATCCAGTAATGGTAGCAGCCAGTACAGTAATGATATGAATAGTCTTCATCGTTGTTTGGTTTGTGTTCGTTGTTGTCGTTGTTGGATGATAATAATAGGTGATATTAATATTAGGTTGAGATACTGGAGAAGGTGTATTGCAATTGTATGTCTGGATAGATCTTTATCGATTTTATGAGCACAATCTTCTATTGTTTATTGCAATAAAGATGAGCGATATGGCTGTTGCTTTTGTTATATTATCTACTTGAACTTAACGAGCACCGACACCGGTGGCAATATCTGATATTTCAGGATCAGGTAGGGTGTGAGTCATTTTCGATTTACAAACATTACTTACACTGTATCCTCTTGTTATACCTGCTAGTACAATGCAATCAACTTTCTGTTCTCCTATCCTACATATCCTCTAATATGTGTAGGCGTGTGCCACCCATATAGAGCGGTACAGCTTTGTGGAATCACTTCACATCATGTGCACTAAATTGTTACTACAGAAGATACCCCTTTTACTTCTAATGGTTAAGTGGTCCTCGACCGCGGCTTTGCCCATATTGAGAATTAGATAGTAAACCTATCAATTAATAATAAGCAGCCACCAATCATCGCACATAATAACCACTAACCACTGCTGCTGACTGCTGATCCTCGCTATCATGAGAGGTGGTATCGTGAGGTGTATCCACAATAATCTGGCGATAAAACGACTTTACTTCAGATTTTTCTTCTTCTCTTCCTCTTCCAAACCTCTGGTTGCGTTAGTACACTATCTCTCTTAGTCGGCGGCCGCCGCCTTACCTCCTCAATAGACCCTGGACTGATTTGGATAACTATCGTCGTAAGCCGGCCATCATCAAACGATACAAATATCTCTATTTTTGCAAAGTAATAGCCACCAGAAAATAATCTATTATTAGCAATGTGCAAAGGCCAAAGTAAGAATACGACGACAATGTCCACAACTCGGGCACCACAAACATTCCACTACCACTCCTATATGAAAGATTCAGTATCAGTACAAAAGAAACACAAGCGTACTAATGATACAGAAGAACATGAGGAGAATCCACATTTACAAGATTTTCTAGTTAAACATCATGAAAGTGATATAGTTGATTCTGAAGAATTACATGAACAACTTCGAAGACCGACATTATCACGACCGTGTGTTAGTATATTACACAATAGAGAATGTCCTAGTCGACACTCGTGTGAGATCACAGAAAGTAAACGACATGTATCCTTCAAGGAAGTAATGGTTCGAGATTATGATATGGTTTTGGGGTAAGTTATTGATGTATATTGCATGTTCGTTTTGCAATATGCGGCGTGTGAGTCTTTGATACTTATTCATTCTTACATAAATTCATCTGAATAATACTTTCAGGGATAATCCAGCGGTAAGTTATGGCGCTCCAGTTCAATTAGGTTGGCATTATCAAGAATATGAACCGCTAGACATAAATGAGTATGAGTTTCATCATGCAAGGAGACGTCCACTGAGAGATATGTTATTAAACTACTACCGACGTATGTTAATATTGGAATGTGATAACAAGGAAGAAGATATTAAGAAGGCATGGAAGGACGTGAAGAAAACAAAAACTAAACGATCAATAACAAAACAATTTCTAATCTTTTGGAAGATAGATGATGGATTAGAAAGTGCTGGACGGAAACTTAAACGATTAGTAAAGAAGAAGCCAAGTGAGAGATGGTGGGAACCAGAAAACGAGCTTGATTGGTCAAGGTCAATGCACAGCAAACAACGATCCATCCTACGAGGGTCGCCAAATAGAGGAGTATGAATGAATTGGATATGTATATAATTATACCATGCCTTATCATCTTAATGATATCGGGAGCTTAGAATTAGATATGAATAGATAGAAGATAGGATGTATAGACAAGAAACGAACTAACTTTAAACTTGTACATAAATTGTATCATTTAAGTTGTCATCATACAAATACTTATCTAGTCAGAAGGAGATGCCATACTTATCCTTTAAACCCAATAGACTAACAAACGTGCACATCATATGCACATATCTTCTCACATCAATGAAATCACACCATCAATCATTGCCTTAACTGAGTCATCTACTTCATGTGGTTTTCCAGCATACATGTATGCACTACTTGAAACAATCTTATGTTCTTTATCAATACAAGCCTCATCTGTTTTACATACATTATGAGAAGCACCCAATTTGTTAATGGCACCTGCCGCTCCTGCATATGGCCACTTCTCACTCTCCTCATCACCACCCACTGTTAACTTAATACCCTTGTTACCAAATACTTTTGCAACAATTGTAGGTGCAATACAACAACATCCAATTGGTTTACTTTGTTCATTAAATTTGATAATGAGTTGTTCAAGTGTTGTATGTACTGTCAATTCTGCTCCTTTTACTGCAAAATCTGATAAGTTCTTGGCAGCTCCGAATCCTCCTGGAATTATAATTGCATCATAATCATCGGCGTTACATTCATCTAATGCTATAATACTGCCGCGGGTTATACGAGCCGACTCTACTAAAACATTTCTCTTCTCGTTCATTTCTTCTCCTGTAGTGTGATCAATAACGTGCATTTTCTCGATATTGGGCGCAAACATTGATACTTCAACACCCGCTCGAGACAGGTGGATTAAGCATGATACTACCTCGGTTACTTCAGAACCATCGTATACACCACAACCACTTAGGATTAATGCAACTTTCTTGCCGGACGACATACTTTTCTTGTTGTTTGATAATTTGTGGAAGATGTGAGATGTGATGGAGATTACGCCAATTGTTGCTAGGGATGTTACTATTAATAATGATTTAGATGATGATGATGATGACATTGATAGTGTGATGGTAGAAGAGACACCCAACAAATAGATAGTAAAGGCGGTGGCTAGTGGCTGGCGACTGGCGGCAACTATCCACATAAGATAAAAAGACTCCCGATTAAAGACGGTGCACCTCAATTATTATTAATTATTGATGTATTATGTAGTATTATGTGCACCTATTCCATCATACTTTGACAGCGCTGCCGTACAACCATCAACAATATAGACGAACGTTATATTTGCAATTCATCAATTTGAATATCTATAAGCGGCCGAACAATCATATCAACAATAACACATAAGGAATTACATCATAACTATCGTTGCAATTTTAACAACACAATAAACATATTTATATACGATGAGTGATCCATTCCGCCGTCTATTCCTCGACCAGGTAGATATTATTATTAAAAAGGATCCGAGTAGAGAGGTATTACTTACATTACTCCAACTTGCAACACCTGGTCTAACCACATTATAGGGAGTACCACTGAAACAAAAAAGACATTCAAGGCTTTGTTATTACGTGTCCACCCTGAACCCTGATAAGCACCCTATAATGATGAGAGAGCTACTAGGATTTGTCAGGATGTAAAACCATTCTTTGATAAATGTATGTCGGTTTCTGCTAATACAACAAGAACCCCTGCAGCAAAGAAGCAACGTACAGGATCTTCTCCTAGCAATACAATGTACCCATTGGAATTTAATGTAATTAACAAGTGGCCTCACATTCAATATAACAACCCCTATACACAACCACAAATGACGATGTCCAAGTTTTCTGTTGCAGTTGCATATCAGTGTATTAACGCACGAGGGGGCATTGCTCATGGAATAAAGACAGAATTACATTTTGGCAATAATCAAATAGCCAAGTGTCCTAGCACAAGCGTGGGGCAGGTCTTCTCTTCTTTTGGAGGTACAAAACAAATGCACGATATTGACGAGATTAAAGATGAATTAATGAAGAATGGCCCTGTGGTATCAACATCATTTTGTCCTACCGATGCATTCCTAAGTACCAACTCAATTGGCAAATCAGATAATTCCATTCAGAGTGATATACTCATTGTTGGATGGAAACAACTTGCAAGTGGAGAAGTGTGGATAGTTCAGCCGCTCTACCATAACGGTGGCCTTACGTCTCAAGTAGTTTACGTTGCTATGGGCCAGTTTGGTATTGATGACTGCTGCTTAGCTCCAAAGAGCAATCTTGAGAACAAACCATGGCAATCTGGTCCTTACTATGATGCCAACATGACAGGTGTTGAGAATGTGTGGCAGACATGGCCAGTTATTGAGTCGTTTGTCGATAGTATTGATGCTTTATTCAAAGAAATTGGCACAGTAGTAAGTCTTGGAACTCTAACAGAAGCCCCTACTATTACTGTTCGAGACGAAAACAAGATAGCTCATAGCAAAAAGGCAACTTTAAACTCAGTTAAATGGGAACCTGAGAGACGTCAATACAAGCTCAAGTTCACATTCATCAAGTAGTCGTATGTGTATGGGAATGGGAAGAAGTTAGAGAGTTGTCGATTTGGGATTGATCCTGAGCTCTTGTTCATCGATCAGCACAGTTATGTAGATCTTATTATGTATTATTTAGAACATGAATGTCAGTTACAAACTTCCTTGCAACCAGTATTACCTCCATTATTGGATGATAGAAGGAGGCGGGGTTAGCTGTAGTTAGCACAAGGATTGAGATGATTTAAAAGATTTATGCCATTGAGGTCGATACGTAGACCCGCATAAAACTAAACAACAAATATGCAACAAAGCATGCAAGACAAGATGCTAGAGAATGCTAAACTAATAGGCGGAGTAGACGTACCAAACACACACAAGATGTCGCACACATAAGCTCGGAACGCTCAGATAAGGCTCATAAAACGGTTATATAGTTATATTCTACACTCATTACAATATTGATAAAGAACATTTTGCAAAAAAATAAGAGACCATTCTATCTCATATTATCTGAGTTTGTATACGGCGTCCAGTACTTTTGCAAATAATAGACCTACTGTATTGCATATTAAAAATGCCCCATCGTGCTCCTCGTGTTGAGACTACCCGCGTAGATGGTGAGGGCGCATGGGTAAGAGAATACAATTTGCAGTTTTGCTCACATCATGTGTACATCTTATGTTTATTCGTCTCATTCATCTCCTTATATCTATACAGGATACATTGTGTCGTGGGTTTCAATCAAAGATTCAAGCATTATTTGATATAGTGGATGACGGATTAGATGCCGCTGTTCAGGAGGGTATTGATAGTACCGGTTTTATTGGAAAATTACACATATACCCTGATGAGTATAAAGTACAGAACAATATGAAGACTACAGGATTGTGTGTAGTTAACAACTCAATCAAGAAGATTATGCCATTAAAAGATATCCTTACTTTATTCAAATCATCCAAGCGAGGTGTGTCGGATAAGGATAAGGTTGGAGAGAATGGAGTTGGATTAAAGCAGGCAAGTTAGATTTTGTGCATAGAGTTGTGTTTGTTTTTGCATGTACGATGTCTGTGTACATTCGCCTGAATTAATGTCTCTCTTTATCTATAAATGCAGGCATGTGAGGTGCTTAGTGATCGTTCATTTGTTATGGTAAAGGAAGGTGTAGGTGCTGATAAAACTATTCAGTTGGGGATTATTGCACGAGATTTACAAAAGGAGAAAGGTATCTAGTGAGTAGCCTCGTTATGTGTGTGATGTATGATTAATGTGCATATGATGTGTATATTATAACCCTTCTGACACTTGATCTCTCTGTCTATTGTGGGGATACTTAGTTTACCATCGTTTGAGTTTTCTCTAAATGGTGGGACATCATTGAACGATCAAATGTTAGATTTGTTCAACATGCCCCGATATGCCGACGTGAAGAATTGTATTGCAGAGTATGGAAAGGCATCTCATGCAAGTGAACCAAACTTTCTTGTTGGTATTGAAAGGTTGTGTTGTCATGCAAATGCTATGTGCACTAAGTTTTCCACAAATCCATATGTCTTCTTTGTTGTGCTAGATAAGATTCATGCACAACAGGACTATGTCGAATCAAATGCGGTTGGATTGGATGCGTCTATGTCTAAGGCAGTTCACGGATTGATTAAGGAACTTGAGACAGAATTACCTAAAACTTATCTACATATCCCAGATGACTTTGACTTTTTAGTTTGTGGGAAGAAAGTGGAATTCAAGTATTGGCCATCCCGTTTAGTTGAATTATCATCATTCACTGTTGACATTAATAAGAAGATACCGTGGCAGCATAATCCAACCATCAACATCAACAAGATGCATATAAGTTACGAGTGTTTTTTGGGTTTGATGTCACAAGAGTTACAGAAACGAGGAAGAAGAAGCAAGGATCACTTTTTATATATAGTAGAATGGCAGGGCGTCTAATCAAGACAGAACTTGATGCTCGTACTATGTTAGGTCTAAGCGGTACATCCTCTGACTATTGTCAAGGGCTTACCATTATAGTTGATGATGTAGGAGGGCATCTAACACTTAATCCAACCAAGGAGGATAGTAAGTGTTCTGTTTGTCTTTTGTGTATACCTGTGTCTCAACATCGTTATCTAACTCCCGCTCTTCTTCTAGTTGCATTTGGCCATGAACGATACGGCAAAGTACACAAAGAGAATTTGTACGCATCGGTTGGTAGTGCGGCACATTGTTTCTATACAATCCACTTTAAGAAGTTTGCTGAAAAGAAATTTCCACTCTCAAAGGCCATCGCATCATTTGGTGATGAGATTGAAACTGACAATGTTAAGTCTCTAGCTGACTCGGACTTAACAACATATGAGTATACATCTAAGAAGTCAGCTGAAGATAAGATTCGTGTGGATACTCGGAAGCCGATTAAAACGATACTAGGTAAAGATACTCTTTATAGGCTCAAGGCTGCACCCAAAAGTAAGAGAACCGAAAGGAAGAGGAAGGCCACAAATGGGGGGACACAAGTATCTGAGGAGGCACAAGGTCCAAGGCGTAAGAAGCCTGTATCCTATTCCGAGTTAACATCAGAATCGGAAAGTGAGGAGATCGAGATAGAGGAAGATAATCGGAAGCTTCCTGCAAGACGTGCCGTATCACGTGATAGTGAACTATCTACCGAACTTGCTGATGTGAAGAGAAGACTCGAGAAGGCAAATAGAGATCTCACTACTTCCAACACACACCTTCTCGCTGCTCAGACTGAAAACAATGACTTGAGGAGAAAACTTACCACTGCAACTAACAATTTGGCCACTGCCAAGATCACCAAGAATGACTTGACTAAGCAACTTACTGCTGCTCATGAGGAGAAAGAAGATTTGAGGAGGCAAGTTTCCGCTGCTCATGCGGAGCTTGCTACTGCTAAGGACAACCTTAATACTGCATATGCAGGGAAGCTTGATGATATGGTAAATCGACTTTTGGCTGCTAAGGACGAGATTGATGATCTAAAGAAGCAGCTTGCAACTTAGTTTACAATTAGTGTATATGATGGGGAGAATTTCTAGTTGATGGGGGGATAGTGGTTGTATAGTATTTTCTTAAATAAATACCTGTTTGATGCACACTACTTTATAAGAACTATACATTTCTAGTCTCTTAAATCACAAAGACCGACCCAAAAGCCAAAAGTTGACAGACACCTCACATATGAACACCAACCATCTCGCACAACAAAAGGTACACCGCAGAAGGTTAAATTTGTATCTTAATCCCTTTGTATCATTCAAAGATATGGACCAGTATCTAATCCATCAGTTTTGTCCTTGACATCCTTACTATCTTCTTCCTTTCCTTTGTTTATCATTTTTATCACATTGACTGTTCGGTTAAATCATATCGGGGTACTTCTACAAAAACACAAATTTATAGGTTAATACCCGGATATAGACGGTGCACCTTTTCACAAGTCATAAATTACACACGCCACCAAACATACATATTGCCCAAAACACCAACACTCAGCATTACAAAGAGATCCTCTACTATTCTTCATCGACTGATTGAGTTATATTTGCAATCCATCAATAATTTGATATCTTGAAGCGGCCGCACAATCATAACAAGAATAATACAAAACAAAAAAATACACATATCATTGCAATACCTATTATCAACAACCTAAACTACATAACAATAACAATGAGTGATCCATTCCGCCGTCTATTCCTCGATCAGGTAGATATCATTATTAAAAAAGATCCGAGTAGAGAGGTATTACTTACACTACTCCAACTTGCCACACCTGGTCTAGGTGAGTTGTTGAAAAAAAGAGACATATGATATGCACAAAAACTTGTCAGATACTTATTTATCTTTTACATATGTTATTCAATTGATACCCTCACAGTTAGTTTAGGTAATAACACTGAAACAAAAAAGACATTCAAGGCTTTGTTATTACGTGTCCATCCCGATAAGCATCCCGGTGATGAAAGAGCTACTAGGATTTGCCAGGATGTAAAAACTTTCTATGACGATTGTTTGGCATCAACTCCTGCCAGAAAGAAGAAGAAACCTTCTTCCTATACTCATGGGTCATCTCCTAATGGTATGGGATATGCATTGGAATTTGATGTGACAAACAAGTGGCCTCACATTCAATATAACAATCCTTATGTACTACCACAAATGACGAGTCATGCGGTTTCAGTTGCGGTAGCTTATCAGTGTATTAATACACGCGGTGCGATTGCACATGGAAGACGTTTAGAATTCTTTTATAGTAATAAGAATGTGGCTACAAAACCTACTATTGCTACTGTCGAGCAGCTCTTCTACTCGTATGGCGGTGCAAAAGTACTGTATTCTGTTGAGGATATTAAAGATGAGTTAATAAAGAATGGTCCCGTAGTATCAACTTCATTTTGCCCAAGTACCGCATTCGTTAGTGACAATTCAATCCAGCAACGTGACATACTCATCGTCGGATGGAAACAGCTACCCTCTGGTGAGGCGTGGATTGTTCAGCCGCTCTGCAAAGAGGGTAGTCGAGTGTCCAAAGTTGCATGCGTTGCAATTGGTCAGTATGGTATTGACGATCGCTGCGTAGCACCAATGAACAGCTTTGATAATAAACCATGGCAATCAGGCCCTTACTACGACACCAGCATGAGGGGAGTAGAGAATGTGTGGCAGTCTTGGAAAGGTTTAAAAGTTACAACAACAAGTGTCGATGCTTTATTCAGAAAGATCGGAACAACGAAACTTGGTAGTTCACTCCCTGTTGTTACGGTGAGAAATGAATTGAAGATAGCTCATAGCAGAAAGGCACGCGTAACATCAATCACATGGGATGCAAAATTGAACTCATTCAATGTCGAATTCAATTTCATTTAGTTATTGTCAAATGGAAAGAAAAGTGTGTAGATGTTGCCAATCGGGTCTAGGTTACCATTGATCTTACTTGGGGATTTATAAAGGGACAGTTCTGGCTGTCGTTTGTTGTGTGGTTTTTAGTACACTAGCAAGAGCAAACAATTTTGATTCATTTATTATATATTGAACAATAAGAATAACGATTTGATTATCATTTCAAGTACTACTGATTCAATACCCTAACAAATCAGATCGTATGTAGATACTATCATACCGTTCAGATCACATCACATATGATACTCTATTGAGATTAGACATTACCACCATTACTTCTAAACTATACATTTCTAGTCTCTTAAACAATCACTACGTATACTGTATACTCCCAAAAGTTGACATACCTTATATGAACACTCATACTGATCTCGTATCTTTATCTCAACAAAAAGGTGCCGTTACAGAAAGTAAATATCCTTTTGTATCATTCAAAGATATGAGATTGGTATACTGTGTTCATTCATCCCAAATCCATCATTCGATTTGTTTGTTCCTTATCTCTCCAATTCTCTTTCATTCGTCTATACCTTCTTCCCCTTCCTTTGTTTATCACATTGACTCTCACCAAACATACCCTTTGACTTCTTCTTATGATTCTTCTTTAAATCTCTAAGATAATCTTCATTCGATGCTTGTATTTCCATACCACAATCTTTGCATGTAAATTGATGTGTATACATGAATCCTCCCGCTTTTGAACATTTTCCCGTCTTCCATCCTGGACAACGCATGTCAATTGATATATCTTTTCTGTAAAATATATTTGATTTGCGCAATATTATAATATATAGAAGAGAGAGCATAAAATCCGGTGTGAGTGAGCAGCTTTTCGTCATAAAATAAAGAGTACAATACACTTACAATGCGTCATCTATATGTTTGCCTAATATGGTAGTACATGGAAGTAATATATGGAGTTAGTAGGAAAGGCTTATTGAATATATTGCAATAACATATCTTTCGAGTTCGAGAAAAAGGGGAGATTATATATATAAAAACACACCGCTTCTTTGACGGCACAAATAACTAACCTCAGCCAGCCCACGTCGGCTTGCCACATGATTTACATTCATCCAACCAACACATGATAGATATACGCCAACAACAATTGAGTAATGTGAATACGTATAAGTAGTGCCTTCTCTCTTACTCTACGGACGGATAAATGCTTGCAAATATGGGATAGATTTTAGCGATCAAACGATCAAAGGCCTCTCCCAACTCATACCCTCGCTCTTGCAATAGCCCCCCGACCCTCTAATACAATTAGATATCGGCACATATAGATGTTCATATCAATACAGTAGCCGTCAGGAGTAGTAGTGCACTCGTTGTTAAAGATGATATCTAGAAATTTGCTCATATCCATTGCAACAATATTTCTACTTTTTTGCATATCTGTCAAAAGTCATTCATCGACAGCTCGACAGCAACATGACGCATCGAGTGTAGATATCAATAAACCCAATAACAACAATGGTCTTAGGGGTACAGAGAATGTCAATAGAAGCTCTAAAAACATCGATAACAATATAGATGCACAAGATGTGCACAACTTAGGATACCACCGTGCATCCGACATCGAGTATGCTCGATTGTTAAAAGAAGATGACATATCAAAAGAGCAAGATGTGGCTACGCCTCAACTATCAACTTCTACTCAAGATACCCCAACAACAACAATGATAATCCTATCCCAACCACTTCCATTCCAGATAATAATGTCAATAATCCTCTCATTAATTGCCATCTCACAAATAATACTCTTCATAACATTCTATTACAATCAATCGAAACGTGTATTAGAATTTGCACAACCAATATATGTTTGTTACTTCATCTTCTCTACAATAATAACTACTTCAATGTGTTTTTTATATGTTTATATTAGTAACATTGGTTGTTTGATACGTGAACCGATAATGTTTATGAGTTTAAGTTGTTGTGGTAGTATTATTGCCGCACGAGCTTGGAGAATTAGTACATTGATGAGTAACCCGTTAATGGGTGGTGGTAATCGAGGTAGTGCTGTTAGTTCAACTACACGGAGTTCAGGAGAAGGCGGAGGTACAAATAATGACTCCAATAACAATCTTGGCTTAAGTAAACGTTCCGAACGAATAGCAAAGTTACGCACCACAATAATGATATCAATATCGGCATTAAGTGGATGTGACTACTCTGCAATACATTTACGTAAGCGTATGGGTACGAATCAAGGTCAACCACTTCGTGTTAAGATTGATTGGAAACAAATGTTCAAAGCCATTTTGATATTATGTTCACCGCAATTGGTTTTGCAGATTATTGTACTTTGTGTACCGGTATTACGATATGGTATGGTGTTTAGTACTAGTTCTATTGATTATGGTGCATATTATAGTAGTAATTCTGAGGGTAGTGTTACAGACTACGTATCAACAAATACACAAATTGGCCAATATACTTGTCAAAGTTCAACATCAGCATCATATGCAATATACTTCCTCTCAATATTATTCGTACTACTACCCTTCGGTTGTGCATATATACTAAACATACGACCACGAAGTGAAATGGAAAAGCTACCACAAATTATTGATGAACGTCTCAAATTAAAATTAACTTTTATGGCAGTCCTACGCTTATTAGTAACAAACTTACCAATTGTGGGTATGACATATTATTATAACGCTCCGAGTATACGTGCATATTCATCTATTATTGTGGTGTTGGCATTACCAATTTGTTCGAATTATTATATTGGTTATGTCAAGTTAGGTGCGTTAAAGTCCAAGAATGGTAGTAGATCAGTATTGGGTATGAGTGGTGTGTATGGTGAGGGAGGTGGCGGTGGATATGGTGGTGATAGTAACTCGGTTACAGGACGTGGCTCTGCTGCGTATGCCGTTAAAATGGCTGAAATGTATAGCAAGATTGGCCGTACTGAAGAGACATTAGAGTTGATTGATGAAACACTCGAGGTATGGAAAACACCCGAGAAGCAAGGAGGTGTCCTAGCCTTGGGTGATCAACGTCGTTACAAGGAGTATATCGGGGCAGGATTTACACAACAGGATTTAAACAAGTTGGCTCCGGAAGAGTTAGAAATGATACTGCAACTCCTTATCATCAAAGGTGATGCATTAATGAAATTGCACGGGTTTGCTGCCTTTCCTTTATCGGCGGAGTTGAATATTAATGCCATGAGAATCTTTGAAAACTGTCCCGCGAGTAAGAAGATTAAGGATATATCCATTATGTTTCCCATCTATAATCGAGTTAGTATACAACTGAAAGGCGGAGTGATCAATCAGAATGATTCATGTAACCTTGAAATGGATCTTTATAGCCGGTTCTATCATGAGGCTCAAGTGCAAAGCTATCATTTGGTCAGGTCGTTGGGTGCCTTGGCAGAGTGGTATGGACGAATCGGATCAATAGACAAGGCGTTTCAATACTTTACGGTAAGTAGAGGCTCCGATATTATCCGTGTGCATATGACGTGTCACATATCAAGTATACGAATCTCATCTTTCTCTTATCCACATTTAATCATACCTTAGGTCATGACGAGTATATACATGCCAGATGAACATGCCCCATTGATATACAAGGCATATTCTGTTAATAGAGTAGCGGTGACATATGCCATAAGTGCTTTATGGTATCTCCAAAGAGGACAGACTAAACAGGCAATTCAAAGATGTGATCAAGTAATTGCCGAAATACTCCCGTCGTATGATACCAAGGATATGATAGGACTCTATCATATCTTCTGGCCACTCATCAGGGTGTTAAAATGGAGCGGAGAGGTTGATAAGTGTCGAGAATTCTATCTAAAGTGGGCACCGCCGGGTATAGAGAACCACTTTGCCGTTGGGGCACTTCACTTGCCCATGTGTTTGCTGCTCAAGATTTGTGACGGGAGTACAGAAGAGTATGATACTGTCGAGCCTGCGGATATTGACATGATACTTGAGTTTGATGCTCCTGATATGACGGATCTTAACTTTGTGACAGATGGATGGTCAGTCAAAACAATGGCAGCAGAACTCTGTCTACATCTGGCAAGGAGGTTAGAACCAGGGAATATGGCTCGAAGAAACCTCATCGATCGAGGTATACAAATGTCGACACTGGCCAATGAACGTGCAACTACAGAGGATGGCCTTATCAAACATATCATGGCATACGAGGCACATAAAGGGATCGATGATAGATTGATAGCTTTGAGAAATGAGGATAATGCAGTATCTCCTGACATCATATATGATAAGACCTTAAAGGAAAAACCGCAACGGAGAGGCTCGCTGGGTGACAAAGATTTGAGGCCCATGTTGGGTAAGAATCATGTATCGTTTGGAGGAGGAGATGATAATGGCTTTGCAAGTAAGTTTGTGGTGAGCAATGGAAGTAAAGAATCAAGATCATACTCCAATAGTAGTGGTGGTGTATCAGGATCGGGTATACTAAAAAGTAGCTCACATTCAAGGGGTGGATCAAATCATTCATCGGGTAGTACCGGCTCAACAACTAGGCCCTTCTCCAGGCCGTTCTCATCGGGTGTATCAAAGAGCTCACATCATTCTCAACACTCTCGACGGGCGTCGGATTGTGACAGTATAGCGGAAGAAGTAAATCCAGCTGAAGAATAACTGAGACTGAAGAAAAGATTGAAGATGTTCAGTCAGGATATGATACTGTATGTTGAAAGTGAAAGAAGAGTGGAGAAAGTTTGGTCTATTTATGTTTTTACTTTTGTGCACAATATAAGACAGGCGCATGCAAATTCTCGGGAAGGTAAAAACGGGAGTCAAAATTAGATCCTCTAAGTAATTACCTTAGTGGTCGTAGTCAAATACCAACTTTGTAACTGCTATTAATTAGACGGCATCTCTCGTTCATTACTCCTTATCTATGATATATACATTGATATTGGTCTTTAATTCGATTAAATTTAACATTTTTTAATATTTTGCAACGCTCAGATACGGTGTTTTTACGCATTTAAAACGTGTAAATTGGTATACTTGGTTACTTGGTAGGCTGTTGATTGCAACAACATTATCAGCTCCACAATGGTCGATTACGTTATCGGTGGTTGTTATATATACAGAGGCTTATTGGTTACTTGAATTAGTCATATAATTACCACGAGACGTGAGATACGATGTTAGAGATATTACTTATTTGCATATCAAAGACGTGTAAATAAAGCAGTTAGTTGAGACGTTGTTAGTGTATTAGATGGGATATACTTCAGTTATTAGCCGATACATTAGGATTATAATCGAATTGTCATCGTGTTTAGATAGTTTAGTCATCGTGGTGGTGGATGGTGTGGTAGTTTATTAATGTTTAGTGGTGTGTACTATACATTATACAGTATGTTGAGGGTAAGGATACCGGATGTTGTATTGCTCCTACGTTTATTGGATTGAAGATTGATATACATACTATTTACACGAGAGAGGAGGTATATCAAGAAGTTTATACAATATATACATCGTGTTATCAACTCATTAAGCTCAAGCTACAACACTTCAAAATCAATCACTGTACAACAATATACATTCTCAAAAACTAAACATCTATACAACCTGTATGTACATATCCTCCGCTATTCATCCATATCAATACATTCACTTCTATACAATAAAACTATACAATAAAATACATCATCAAAATTGCTGCAGTAGCGAGAAGTTAGAGACGGCACCCTCCATTTGGAAGTGTTTGTAATGATGGATGTTCAACTCGAACGTCGTCTTGGCTGTTGGGCTCATTGGACGAGGTGAATTGGTCTGCAGTCGTGAAGGTTAGAGCTTCTCGACGTCCATCACTGTGTACAATTTGAAAGTTGTCTATTTCCAAAAGATGTGCTGCATACTGATTTCGTCCACCAGGGTGTTGAACTCGAACGTCGTCTTGGCGGCTAGGCTCATTGGACGAGGTGAGTTGGGTGTCAGTTGCATTTGCCTCCTCAATCTGTCTTTTCTTGTTCTGTTTCTTATCCTTCCTCTTCTTATTCTTTTCTGCTTTGACTTTGTCAAACTTATCCTGGAGTTTGTCTGTCATTCGGTTCAAGTAGTATGGTTGATACTCTACTGGTGCCAATGGACCGAGCTTCTTCACACACTCGTTGGCTTTGATTGCTGAAAGTCCAGGAGCGGGGAGAGAACGTAGGTTGTCTGGAAGATTACGAATGGCTTGCTTCCTGGCCTCCTCAGCATCCTCGGAGTGTTGCATCTGAAGTCTGACACGGGATGGTAGCAAGTCTGTCGAGTATTCTTTGTCTGCACCACAATACAACTTGCGTTGGTAGGTTGTCGAAGTAATAGCATCCTTCTCGTCATCCACAACATCACCAACACCACCAAAAGTAAAGACATGGTTTGACAAGGTAGTTCCAGATGGAGGTTCATCATACACTTTTTCAAGTCCTGTCGTCCAATCAAACATCGATTCATGTGTCACTCGTTCAAGTGTGATGTATTCCTCGTTGTTCTTCGTGTATGCGGCATCGAGCTGTACATCTGTCCAAAGATCTTCCCCCTTGGTGCCCATCTTTAGGAGGTTGAACGACTTGTCACATTCATTCTTCGTGTGGCCCTTGATGAGGAAGAGGAGAGTAACCTTCTTGGCATATCCTGCCTCTACCAACCACACACAGAACCTGATCATCGCCTTGTTCTTGTTCTGTCCGGAGCAGTTGTCTGCGGCAATTACAAGATGTCCAAGTCCACCCTCCTTCTCCTCATCATCCCCGATATGAACAATACCAGTCTTCTCCAAGTCTTTGTAGAGACAAGAAATAATGTTATTTGCCCCTCGATTGGCTTCCGACTCCTCCCAAATATAGGTATTCATGTGTTTACGACCTGCCTCATACACACCTGTATATGCAAGGACAAGAATTTGATTAGTTATTGTTGACATAGACCCATGAAGAAGTTTCGAGCGGAGAGGATCAGTAACTTACCAAAGATAAGGTGGACAAGTGGAGACATGTAATAGAAGGCACCCATCTGCTCACCACGCAGCGTTGGTAAGAGCGCATTCTGGCCCATATCAATTACAAAAAACTTGGTACGTTGACCCCATGGCACATTGTTTGCAGTGTCTTCTGCTGCCTGCTTCTCATATTCATTATACTTAGCTCTGTTCGAATCAGCCATAACAATATGCTGTCGGACGTGATCAATCTCCGCCTGCAGTTTATTGGCATATTCGGATAACTCTGATGGCGTAGTGCCATTGACATCGGCTTCGCCATTGGCCTCGCGCTCGGCTGCACGCTTTGCAAGAGCTGCATCTCTCTTCCTTTCAAGTGCCCGAATGTTGAGCATGATCCTGTGGCAATCATCACAAGTATCTTCGCCACTCTTACGAATGACAAGCTTGGGAAAGTTAGTATCCCAATACCGAATGAATGATCGGTACGAGCAAATCGGAAGAGCAACCTTTCCGCCTTCATGTTGATCAGCCTCAGCTTGTGTACGGTAGAAGCCATCCGCCAACTCCCAGTCTTTGATCTGAGCCATCTTGGCCTTACACTTGTCAATCATCTTGACCTGCCAACCGTTTTGTTCACACCAATCACAAAAGATCGACCGCTTGTTCATGTGAGGAGGGAGAGTAACACGTTCGGAATCTTCTCTAGTTGATGTTTGACCAGTCACATCCCTACAAAACTTGGTAGCAAATGGTGTGGCGTAGTTGTCTTTTAGATAGGTAAGCCTCGCTTGTGCAGATTCGTATGCCTTTTCCATTGATTTACTGATAACTGACCTGCCAGTTTTACCATGCACCAATCCTACTGTACCTCCAGCAGTACCCTTGATCGTCTTGAGGGCGGTATCTTTCAAGTTGAACAAGGTTGTCCATGCAGACAAGTCGATTGGTAATTCGGCAGCCTCCTTCAAGTCTGTTTGTGCCTCGGCATCCTCGGGTGCCTTCTCATAATGCAAAGGTAGTTGGAAAGACTTCTGTCCTCCATGTCGTGAGTTCCATCCTGATTGTGCATGCCTTAACGAATGTCGATACTCGTTAACCAAGTACTGTTGCCTCATCTCTTTGTCTAGTCGGAAATGCTTGACTAGAGCCAATGCGACTGCATCAACCGCAGCTGGTTTGTCTGATAGGAATGAAAGGCAGTTACCTCTGCGGGCTTTGCCATCGGGACCAATGATGTTTGGTTGATCGGATATCTCCAGTAGCCAAGTCTTGACTTTGGTATGGAAGGCTTCTTCGGTTACTTTTGTACCACTCCCTTGGGAATAACCATCTTTCAAGACTCTCTTGCCCTTGAATGGATGATCAATACGCTTGGCTGGAGCAGTTGTGGCTGTTGTGGGACCACCTCCACCTCCACCACCTGATGCTTCCATCTCTTCCGCCATTGCCATTGGATTATCGAAAGCTCCTGGGGCATAGTGGAGAGGTGCGGCTGCAGTTGCAGCTCCCGTCGAGACACGAGCAGACGGTGGTGGGTTGTTATTGGATGTAGCAGTAGCTTGTCCATTGGAAATATTATCGCCTCCGCGAAGTGGCATTGCATAATCGTCTTCCTCACCCGAAGAGTAAGCATCAACACGAGGTGCAGCGGCGGCAGCAGCCTCGTCCCAATCAATATCAAAGCCAATATCCATCGTGTCATCGGGTGCTGTATGGAATGAGTCAATGCTCATGCCGTCGTCGTCGTTGTCCAACAACATCTCGTTGTTTGGTTCTTCTCTACATGGATGACAAAGGCTAGAGTTAAACCACCATGGCTCGGCATCCATTTCACTACCTCCACGAAGACCGTGTGACAAGTGAAGTGTAGACTCCTTTTGTACGTTGTAATCAAACAACAAGCATCTACTTTCGAGTTTCTTACTACTGAAGTAAAGTTGGGGTACAACATCCAACCCAAGCTTGGCTTGAGCCTTCTTCTGCACGCTGTCGACAGTGTCTTGGACGTTCACGTCGAGTGTAATATATCCACTCGACGTCTTGATGAAGATTTGAATGTCGGTGTTATTCGGTCTATCCGTGATGGATAAGCTTGGACTTGATTTGGTAGTGTCATTGGTACGAGTCGAGCCTCTTGGACGTCCAACAAACAACTTCTTTACTAATTGCAAGAACAATGCAACAAGCGGGAAAATGCAAACGCTAGCCAATGCCATACCATAACCAGAAGACGAATTAGAAGATGATGAATCTGACAACCGGTTTACATTCGAGGAAGGAGATGCTACAACATATCCAATGTCGAGTTCAGTGAATAGAATATCATCCAAACTCGGTTCTTGAGACGGCGGCAATGACGGCGGGGCTCCAATCTCCAACACACGACCACCGCCACCTAATAACTCTTGAGATTCATTAGCATTAGCATCAACATCGCCGTCATTGGACTGTTCAGTCGAAGTCGAAGTAGGATTAAAGAGAAGTGGCGACTCTTGATAGCGCACCACAATCTCTCCGCTACGCACAGCATTGCCTATACGATAGACGCATCTATACCCCTCGCGTATACCAGGCGTTATATCTTCTCTTCTGTGCATGTAATTCATATTGCTAAAGCTAAACTAGACTAGAGGTTGTATGAACACAACTAATAGTATGCTACAAGTACGAGTTAAGGTCTAGGTAAGTACTTAGTAAAATTAATTTCACTTTAACTCCCATTAAGACCTTCCCGAGAATTTGCATGCGCCAGCCTTATATGTGTTCACTTTTAGAATTGAGGTTTAGGTAGACTTTTTGTAAGAGTATTAGGGTTATATGCATCTATATATAGCATAGAGCAGCATCATTTGAAGCCACTAGATCTCTGCCATATCGTGAGGCAAATAGAGTATTTAGCGCTTTATCTCATCATGTAGTCACGTGCAATTAAGGATACCGATGAGGATACCATTTATAATCTCATCTTCCCCGCCTAACATTTTGTTCGTAGAGCATTGGCATTGCAGTCTGCAGCTATTGATTGGCTTTGTAATAAGTTGTCTAGCATATAGATTGCAGGCATAACAGTAGTTTTTATGCTCTTAATTACATTGGTTTGGAGACGATAGTATCAATATTCATTCAACAAGAAAGTCTTTACTATTTTGTGCACATCTTGTGTCATTTTTTTTAGGTGCACCTACCATAGTTATAATGTCAGACGATTACGTTATTGTTACTGAAACATATCCAACCTCCTATGGTTGCAATAGAGGAAGAAACTGGAATAGGGCCGAGATGATATGCCGAACTGATGTTGACGTTTCTACTGAGAAATATAGCAATTATAATGAGGCAGTTACAAAGGCGAGAGAAATTCGAGATAACAGTGAGTGGTTTACAGATTATGAACCTCCTGCTGGTGATGACGATCTACCTCCATTCAACTCAAGAGATTTACGAAATTACGATAATGATGAAGAAATCCTTATCCGTGTTATGAAACAAAGTGAAATTGATAAAGAGAGGGCGGATGATCAAGAGTATTTAGAATTAGCACGCGAGAAAGCTAGATTCGAGGCCACACTAAAGAGTGAATTGGTTAAGATTCAAGTACGGGATAGTGGTGGAAAAGTATTCTATTCTCGTATGTATCCTGATAGTCAAATCCCTGCAGAGTTTGAATTTGATGAGAGTAAGGATGATGGTTCAAAGTTTGTTCTCCCAACCAACGCAAATGAAATTAAGTCTGTCATGTACAAGGTTAGAGATGATAAGGATCATAGGGATAAAGTACTACGGGGTGATAAAGCAGTCCTATTTGATAGTGATTTGATGAAACTACTCATGGCTTGTACATCGTTGGAGGAATTATACTTGCAAAGTTCGGGATTTCAAACACATCTTGATAAAGAGTTTATAGAGGGTGTGGTTACAAAAGCACCTCATTTAAAGGACACATTGAAAGTTCTCTCAGTAAGGGGACCTGGATTAGAGCTTCCTCCCTGGACATTCAAAGCAATTGGCAAAAGTTTCAACAACTTGACTCGGTTGGACGTATCAGATGTCTTCTCTACGGAGTATTGGAATGATCCAGATCCCTTTAGTGATGAGTATAGGAACAAAATGCCGTACGATGAACCACTTATTGAATGCATTCGAAACCTTTCTCACCTGAGGAGACTTGATTTGGGAAATGGTGACCCTGAGATGCGCCGATACCTCTATGACTATTCTTTAAGTCATAATGCAGTACGAGATGCTAAGGATTTGGTGGACAATGTGACAATGGATAGAGACAATATGCCAGAGCCCTTCTCGAGTCATGCTCGTGAGGAGAAAGCCAGGGAAGAAGCTTTGAATATGATAATCAAGAATGCGTCGGGTGAGTATTCAGAAGCGCTTATCAAGTTGGCAAGGAATAAGTTGAATGGTGCCTCGGACGACGATATGGACTCCGACTATTGAAACCAGTAATGAACTACCGATTGGATATGTAACTGACTATACTATCTAGATCACCTTTAGATTACTTTTACATTACACTATCGAACCATCAAGTTATCATCAAAGGTCCTATTAATCAAAACACCATTTACAATCACCTCCTAACTTAGCTCCACCATACTAATCAACAATTAAGACGAATTTCACCTGTATACCTCATTTCCTTAATCCATAAGCTCCGCTCATCAGATACCGTCTACTTCAATAACCCTTTCCATCGCTCATCTAATTAGCCCATGCAGCATAGAAACTCCAAAAAGGTAGGCTCTTTAATACGAACAACCTTTTTATTCTCCTCTTCCTCTTGCTGTTGCTTATTATCAAATGATAATGCCTTACTAATACGTTCCAATGCAGTTGATGGATCACTAACTGTAACTACTATACGTAATGTAGCCTTAGTTGATATACCATACTTTAAGTTTCGTTCTCCCTTAATTGATTTCATTGCTACATTGTTATTACTCTTTTTGAATGGCGAAGTTGTTGTAGAGTTGATGGTAGTGATGGGTACATTCATACTAGATACACCAGCCTCTTCACCTGATATGTATATACTAGCGGTACCTAATTGATACATCTTGCCATTCTTAGAAAGTGATAATTGGATTGGACAGATGATTGGTTGATATCGTTGTTGTTTGCTGTTAATACCGAGAGGATCAAATGATGATGAAGTAGAAGTATTAGATGATGTTGAAGATGATTCATAACGGAAGTAACGTTGGAATGTAAATGATGATTTAGATTGATCACCCCATGGAATTACTTGACTACTACTATTACTACTCTTGTTCTCACTCTCTCCCTCGTTCTCTCCAATACTTGATGGATCAAATGGCAGACTACACACATTCGTCGTAATCTTCTTCGGACCGACCTTCTTCCCTCCCTGGATGAAGGTACTAGTACGTTCAAATGATGAAACTATTGTTATAGCAGTTGGATCGGACTCTGGTGCAATCTTAACACGTCTTGTACTTCGTCCACGAGTAGGTGATGCTAATGACGAAGATCGACGATTTCTACTTAATGATCGACCTCGTGATTTAGAACGTGAACGGCTTAATGATCGTGTTCTACTTCTACTACGTCCTCTGCTCACATTATTAGTAGCACTGTTATCAGTGTTGTTATTATTTGTAGGTTCAGCGTTAGCGGTAGTTTTACGTAAAAATGACGACTTTTTAGTATTAGAAGTATCTTCAATATGTACACCTGCCACACTGAGGATTTGTACATTTACATTTAGTAATTTCTTTTGTGTTGTCTTCCTCTTTGCAGGCTGAGGTTGCTGCTGTGTTTGTGTTTGTTGACGAGATTTACTACGGCTACGACTTCTAATTATACTTCTACTACGGCTGCGACTACGTCGAGTCGGAGGCGATGAGGGCAGCGGAGCGTTGATAACTTTTGCCGTCATGTTTGCTCACTGTATTGCAATAGACAGCGGCCTACTACTATTCTATTGTTGTGAACAAGTAATAGACTCATGTGCTTCGCCGAAATGGGCGGCATTATCAGTAGGTGTTTGGCCAGAAGGACCGTTGGCAGTCAACAAAGAAGAGAAGCAACAAGTTCGCCATTTTTGTTGATGAAAAATCTCGAACTCTCTCAGACTCTATCTCTAAGATAAAAAAACCTTATCATTTTTGGCGATAATCGCTGGTATCTTTTTATGAGAGTAGACGATATGATAGAAAGGCAAGAAATTTCGATTTCACACATGCACCATCTTTGATACAAAGGATTGATTTAATTGCCTTCTTATATTGCAAATCATAACGGATCTATCTCTCCTACCGCCCTAGTGACGTCAATTAACTTTCTCAAACGTCACAACTTTGAATACAGAATCACTATACCGATAAACCCCACGAACTACAATACTCCAGCTACTCAACTAAACCTCACAATAAATCATCAATCACATAATACATCAATATATCGTATCACAAGATGATATCTCAAACACAACATATAGCACTATCAATAATACTAATAACTTTAGGCGCTATCAATAATAATGACTCGTTCTTCTACACCTCAGCAACAAGTGTCACATCTAACACACTTAACACTCGCTTTCGAAGTAATACTAATCTCCGCATTAACTCAAACTCTGCAGCTGCTAAAGGCAAAGACATCGTCTCAGATAAAGTAGATGATAAAAGTAGGCGTGAATTACAAGAAGAGGATGTGGTAGATCAACGTGAGGATAGTATTGAGGGACAGGAAGAATTATTTATATCACAAAATTGTTTAAATTTATTAGCTGGTAAGTTGTTTCTTTTTTAATTGTGTATTGTGTTTTGTCATATTTTGTATGCATTATATTAGGTATATATTGTATGGCCGTGTATATTAAAGGGTTTATGAAGTTTTAGGGATTGCTTATGTGGTGTTTGTTGGGTTTATGTGGTGGTGTTTGATATAATATATATCAATTTCTCTTTATCTATTACCCTTCTCATATCTCTCATGTACTATATCTCCAATAACACACATCTAAATACACACACATCTCAATACACACCAAAACACACAAAAACAACAAACAAATAACAACAGCATCCACCGATCCAAATCATCATATACGTGCCGAAAATTTCTTCATCTTCACCGATGCATACTCCAACTCCTACTTCTCAACCAACAATATGACATCCTACTCTGACTTACCTGAAGAGAATCAACATGTTTTTATTACAATAGCATGTCAATGTGGTATAGTCGGTGAGGAATCAAATTGTTGTCAAGCTAATAGGGCACATATTGATTTAAGTGAATTATATGATAGTAATGGCTATCCCGAAAACATGAGTTTGCAATTTTTAGAATATTTATATGATGTTTGTAGTACTACACGTGCTGTTATTGGGACGAATGTTTTAAAGCCTAGTGGTGAGGGTGGTATGAACAGTGGCGTTGGTGTGGTTGATCAAGAAGCTGGTGAGGATGGTACAGAGGGAAGTGAGGGTACAG